>Ga0123355_10000919_pt1 | contig 40770 bp, 31 predicted proteins | sample TergutEmb28metaG_3_FD_89872 | JGI IMG/M metagenome (GOLD analysis project Ga0123355, IMG submission 89872) | Embiratermes neotenicus P1 segment gut microbial communities from Petit-Saut dam, French Guiana - Emb289 P1 | ecosystem: Host-associated > Arthropoda: Insects > Digestive system > Gut ...
CGGCACGCGCCATTCCTTCGGCAAATATAGGACCGTACTTACCTTGACGGTATGTAATCATATTAAGAAAATGCTTCACAAACTCGACATTTTCGACATCAACTTCCATGCCGAAGTCCATTTCTTCAAGCAGACCCTCTTGCTTGGCCATTGAAAGCCATGTGAAAAACCAGACAATGACGTCCCATTTGTCAATGCCGTATTCGTTGCACATGTCCATCATGACACTGCCCTTGTCGAAATCGGGCTTCCAATAATTGACTTTGTCGCCGAGAGTCTTCTTAAACAATTCCGGAAAATGAGGATCGCCCGGATCGGGCTCGGGTTCTTCGCGAGAGAGCATTTTGCATGCAAGGAAGTGATTGCGCTCAGTCTCAAAATTCTGAATAAGCGTCCACGAGCAATCTTCCTCGAATCCGTAAGCGAATATGCCGACGCACTTTTCGACTTGGTTGATTTTTTCTTCGGAAAAAGCCGACTTCATGCCCATCATCAAGCGGTTGCAATGCTGATTACATGCATGGCTGCATGCGACTTGTCCGCGAGTCCATCCACCCTCAACAGGGATTTCGTTTCCGTCCATACCATGTGTAGCCTCTTGAATCAGCGGGCTGTGACGCATATAGGGACTACCCATGTTACGCCGCAACGAAAAGAGTTTTTCGATATTTGCCACGCGAACGTCGCCGGTACCGCGGACAGTGATTGCCTTGAGATTCTTCGAACCGAACACGGCTCCGAAGCCGGATTTGGCGGCAACATTGTCGTTGGATGTGGTGATGGTGGCATTGCGCATGAGGTTTTCACCCGCAGGACCTATGACCATACTCTGAACATCCCGGCCGTGGATATCAGCTAACTTCGTCTGACATGCATGGACGAAAGTGCCTCTTAGCGGCTCGGCATCAAGGAAAGAAATCTTGTTATTTTCGATGTAAATATAAACGAAGTCTTCGCTTCGACCTTCTATGATAAAACCGTCCCAACCGGCATATTTAAGTTCAGCCCCGACCATTCCGCCTATGCCGCTCCAGACATACATTTCCGGATAGCTGTTGGGTGAAATGCCCGTAAACACGGACCGCCCCCCGGTAGGAATGCCGGTTGCGGTTGTAGGGCCTGTCATATAAATCAGCATATTTTCAGGGTCGAGCGCGCCGATGCCCGGTTTCATTTCGTCCCAGAATATTCGATTGCAAACACCGCGTCCACCGATATTTTCAGGGACGTATTTTGATGTCGGGATTTCGGTTACGGTCTTTGAGGTAAGATTGATGCGCGCTATTTTGCCGACATAACCATACATTTCCACTCCCATTACTTCACCTCCAGACATCGCACGGGACACCATTCGACACATGCCGGGCCCGCGTCGCGCTCACGGCACATATCACATTTTCGAGCTTTGCGCTCACCGGGCGGCAACAACTTAGAAAAATTCAATCGAGCCGGCTGAAAGTGACACGCCTTTGCACATAATCCGCAGCCGATGCATAAAGACTCATCAATACTGACGATGCCGGTATCGCTTACGAGCATTGCCTCGCCTTTTTTCGGACATGCCTCATAGCACGGATGATCCGGACAGTGCTTGCACGTCAGAACTTCATGCGTCATCATTCGAATGTCACGCCGCACAGTCAATCTGTTGCGTGTAGGTCCGGTGATTCCATCATGCACAAGGGCACAGATTACTTCGCAACTGCGACATCCTGCGCAAAACGATATCTCGGGAGAGACTTGCACAACATGGTTGCCATATAGTTTTTCGGAAGCATTTTCCACGGGCGATTTTCCTCGCATTCATCTCGAGTGTTGACGGGTATAACCGGAAACCTCGTATACCCGGACCTCAACCGATTATATTCTATGCACTTTCCCTCTGCACGTCAACAGGAATGCGACTTAATACATATATGAAATCATGCTCATTCAATAAGTAATATATATGTATAAATGAACAAAAACAATTGCATTCGAATATATGCGCGTTATATAATTTGGCTAATCGTTTCAGGAGGATTAGTTTGGAAAAATTCAAACTAACCCCCCCGGCATGTGCCACTCGCTCTCCCTGACGGGAAACCGCCGGAGATGCACGAAATGACCGATCCTTTTTCACGGTTATTTTGTGCCGACAGAGATACGAAAGGACCGGTCATTAATATGAAATTTAAGCATCTGCTTCAACCCATTCGATTAGGTGGGCTTCATTTCCGAAATCGAATTTTTGCATCGCCTCAAGACACTTACAGACTGACAAGCGAGAATTTTCTTGACGAAGATGCGACGGCTTTTTATGAAATAAAAGCCCGCGGAGGGTTCGCCTCAGTGTGTGTCGGCGATTTGATGGTAGATTCGCGAGCGGGGCACGGACATCCTTTCCAGCTTCGAGGCGATGATGTGCGCGGACGTATTTCCTTGACGCGTACCGCCTCGGCCATAGTTCGCCACGGGGCTCATGCTGCCGTGGAATTAAACCATGCCGGGGAAAATTCAGGCCCGATGGCAGAGCGTGAGGGATTTGTCTACGGGCTTACCGACGGTCAGAGACCTTGCGGTGCGCAGATACGCGCAATGGATGAAGAGTGGATTGAGCATTTGATCAAAAAATTTGCCGATGCAGCGGCTTTTTCCAAGAAGTGCGGTTACGGCATGATTACGATTCATGGCGGACATGGTTGGCTTTTGTCTCAATTTATGTCACCCATGACCAACAAAAGAACCGATCGGTGGGGAGGAAGTCATGAAAATCGCATGAGATTCCCTCTTGCCGTTGTTAAGGCTGTGCGAAGTGCGGTCGGTCCGCACACTCCGATAGAAATGCGTATTTCCGGTGCTGAAATAGTGGCCGGGGGATACGATATTGACGAAGGTATTGCGATTGCACGTTCACTGGACGATTATGTTGATCTTATACATGTTTCGGCAGGGCATCATGAAGATGACACCGGAGCAATGGTGACTCATCCCACAATGTTTATGCCGGACGGTGTCAATGTAAAATACGCCGCGGCGATAAAAAAGCATGTTAAGTCACCCGTTGCAACTGTCGGCGCACTTACCGATCCGTGCCATATGGAAGAGATTATCGCCTCAGGTCAAGCCGATGTGGTTGCCCTCGGAAGACAATCTTTGGCTGACCCTGACTTGCCAATCAAGACCATGCTCGGTCGCGAAGATGAAATAACCAAATGTCTGCGTTGCTTTGTGTGCTTCTCATCAAGCACAAATGCCGGCATATTCTACTGCTCGGTAAATCCGGAAGTCGGATTTGAGCGTGATTCACTGGCAGGCCCGCCGGCTCGTAACAACAGATCGGTCTTAATTGCAGGCGGAGGTGTGGCCGGTATGCAGACCGCAATCACGGCGGCACGGCAAGGGCACAAGGTCACGCTGTGTGAAAAAACCGAGAGATTGGGCGGAGTCTTGCTTTGCGAAGAAGATGTACCGTTTAAGGATAAGATTGCCGACTATATTTCCGGCCAAGAACTTCTTGTAAATCGCTTGGGTGTGGAAGTGAAGTTAAATACGGCGGTTACGCCGGAACTTGTAAAAACCATGTCGCCTGATGTTGTGATAGCCGCTTTGGGTGCCGAGCCTGTAGTGCCGAATATACCCGGTCTTCGCGAACATGCAATCTCTGCCGAACAAATGTACCGAGATACATCAAAAGCGGGCAATAAGGTGTGTATAATGGGCGGCGGTCTGGTCGGATTGGAACTGGGAATTCATCTGGCTCAAATCGGACGCGAGGTTACGGTCGTGGAGAAACTCGCAATGACGGTTGCTGCCATAGAACAGCAATCAACATCGGAACGTATCAGCAATCCGCTTTCCATTGAACTCGGCGCAAACCTTGTACATGGAATCGCCATAGGTGAAGAATTAAAGAAATTGCCCAACTTAAAGATTATGACTTCAACACAAGTGACAGAAATTGGTAAAACCGGCGTTGTTGTCAAGCAATCCGACACTGTAAGCGAAATTCCCGCAGATACGGTTGTATATGCCGCAGGGTATGAGCCGCGGAGTGACGAGGCTCAAGCACTATCGGGCATTGCTCGCGAGTTTTATCAAATCGGCGACTGTGTAGCCGCAAAAAGCATATTGGCAGCAACGAGAGTTGCTCATCAGACCGCTCTTGATATCGGTCGATTATAAGATGCGATTATAAAAAGGGCGAAGCCTCTTCGTATCGGCTTCGCCCCAATGATTACTCCGGCTTAGTTTTCGTTATATGCCTTGGTGAGAATGTTGGTGATAAGGACCTTTGTTACAGGAACGGGCGATGTTACAAACCCTGCTTTGGCAGCCATTTCACACTGCATTACAACCTCATCGGGCACTTTGGAAAGTATATCATCAAGCGTAAGACCCATATCGCGCATTGTCGGGAGTTTGATACGCTTTATGAGAGTTTGAACGGCCTTGTATACCGCTTGACCAACAGCCTTTGCATCGGCATCGGCGGGAAGCTCGGCACCGAAGCATTCGGCGATATAGCGCAATTCGTCGGTACGTAACTCAGCGACTGTTTCCAGCACCTGCGGCATACATACAGCACAACCGATGCCGTGAGGGACTTGGAATTTTGCCCCTAAACTGCGTCCGATGTCGTGTGAAAGATGACAAAGCGCACCGGACATTGCCATTCCGCCGAGTACGGAAGCAAACATCATTCCTTCGCGCGCTTCCATGTCGCTGCCGTCTTCAACGGCGCGGACAAGATACTTAGCGACCAGACGTATTCCTTCGCGTCCCACAACGGCAGACAAATCGTTTTTCCGAGCTGAGGTGTACGATTCCAGACAATGACTCAGTGCGTCCATGCCTGTTATCGCAGTGATTGAAGCAGGCATTCCGACGGTAAGTTCCGGATCGACTATTCCCAGAGTAACGGCACAGCCGATACCTGCTATGTTAGTCTTGATACCGCGCTCGGTATCGGTTATAACACCTCCGGGTGTGGCCTCCGAACCTGTGCCTGCGGTAGTGGGCATAACGATGAGCGGCACAGATGGTTTCATGACAACGCCCTCGCGACCATAGTATTGCTTTATGGGCGGAGGATTGGTAATCAGAAGCTTCGCAGCTTTAGCTGCATCAAGGCTTGAACCGCCGCCGACTCCGACCACGCCATCGACTTTTTTCGAAGCACCGAGAGCACCGGCCTTTTCTACCAACCAATCAGGCGGATCGGCTTGAACTTCAGCGAAACGCACTACACCGATATCGGCAGACTCTATATATCCGATTACCGTGTCAGCGATTGAAGCCACGCCCTCATCATATACGACAAGAACTTTCTTACAGCCAAACTCGCGCAGTTTGTCTCCTACAGCTTTTGCGCTTCCGCGCCCGAACAATATCGGATTTGGGCTATTCCAGACAGATTGCATATTTTTTCACTCCGTTTTCAAATTAAGATATCGGCATTTTAATACAGTAATTCGAGAATTGCAAACAGGTCATTACGGGGTTTCGATGACTAAAACTTATTAAACAATAAGCTCAAAAAACTCCGGAGGTCCTTCAAGGAGCGGGTCAAGCTTCTCGCGAAACGAGATATCATGCTCTGTTTGAAAATGTTTTTCAACCGACTCTCGGTTTTCCCAAGACATGAGCAAATAAAGCTCACCGGGATTGTCTTTCGAACGAAAAGCATGTGCAAATATGCAGCCTTCATCACCGCGCGATGTTACGGCCTGATCTTTCATCAGTGCTTCGGCTGCGTCACCATCTTTGGTCTTAAACTTTAACAAATCAACTAACATGTTACTTTCCTTTCTTAGAACTCACCGCTGCTTCTCTTGTAATCTCCGCCGTTTCCGCCTGAGAAATGCAAAATCGGTCTGCTGTGCTTAGGCACCATAATCGGACTGTGGTCAACGCCTCGAGGCACATAAACAAGGCAGCTTTTGGTAAATGTAAACTTCTCGCCTTCAATCATAAACTCTATTTCTCCGCCGAGGTCATCGGGATTATCGGGATCAGATCCGAAGAAGGCGATTATTTCATCGAAATCATGGTCATGCTCTGCCGGTCCTGTTTCGTTTCTCTGATTAAACCACACGGCTTCCGTATAAGGTGCCCCCGCGAGTTTCTTTCCGTCAATCCACAGCAGCAGAGTCAAAAACCCTTCCGGTGCGGTCGGCATTTTACCGTCAACAGGTGCATACTTGTAAACGGCATTGCCTGCGTAAGTACCCACAGCGGCAGTTGCCTCGCCGGGGACGGCGGTATATGAATCGCTCGTCAGATGGCAGGTATAGCAAAACACAGGTTTGTCAACACTCAGCACTTTTATGTTACCGTGTGCCACTCCCCCGGGGACAAACACAAAGCAGGTCTCTTTCAGGGTGAGGATATCGTTTTCAAGCTGAATTTCGATTTCGGCGTTGAGGTTTTCCGGGTTGTTGGTGTCAGAGCCTACAAACATCAAAAGTTCGTCCGACTCATGCTTTACAAGTCCGTCGCGTTTGTGCGGTTTCATGATCCACCCCGCGTCAGCGTAGAAGCACCCTTTATAGAAGTTTTGGTTCATGGTAGTGATGGGTACGATCGGTCCCCCTTCTTCAAAGATACTGCTCCGGCATTTGGGATGTCCGGACAACGCAAAGTATTTTTCTACTGACATTTTTGTTCCCCTTTCTTTATTTTTATTTTGTAGTATATCAGTCATTTTATTCCGGAACATTCCAAATTGCAAGACCTTAGTAAGGAATTACAATTTTTGGTTTAAAAACATGATATAATCAACAACACCGGATAATTGAGATTTTTCAATAATAAATTTATATAATATGAACAACAAAATATGGAGGTTTATGTATGGACGCAAGCGGATTATTCGCAAAAAATTTCCTCAATGTAAAATTTTCCGATCTGCCGGAAAAAGTGGTTGATGAAACAAAAAAACAAGTTTTAGATTACATCGGTGTCGCAATCGGAGGATACGATGAAGCCGGAGCAAAACAGGTAAGAGAACTTGCCGTAGAGTGGGGCGGGGCTCCGCAATCAACCATAATCGGCGGTGGTGAAAAAGTACCTGCGCCGAACGCAGCGCAAGCAAATGCTTCTATGGCACACTCTCTCGACTTCGACGATGTGCATGAAGCGGCGATTATGCATCCGGGCGTTGTGACAATTTCGACAGCGATGGCGATGGCTGAGCATGTCGGGAAGTTGTCAGGCCCTGATTTTATCCAAACCATAGCACTTGGCGGAGATATGATTTGCCGTATGGGACTTGCGACAAGACCCGGCGACGATGTCCATCAATACGGCTGGCACTTTTCCACACTCAACGGATTCATGACATCTGCGGCAGTCGCTGCGAAGATAATGGGTCTGAGTGAAGAGGAAATGGTCTATGCAATCGGAATAGGATACCATCAGAGTTGCGGAAACGGACAGGTGCTTCTTGACGGAGCTCTGACCAAGCGACTCGGGCCGGGCTTTGCCGTCAGAGGTGGCATACAAGCTGCGATGCTTGCAGGCAAGGGAGTCACCGGTGCAATTAATTCTCTCGAAGGTGCAAAAGGTTACTACAAAGTGTATCACGGCAACTGCTATTCGAAAGAACTGCTTGTCGGAGAACTGGGCACACGCTTTGAAAGCGGCAATACCTCCATCAAGCCCTATCCGTGCTGCAGAGGAACACACCCGACAGCGGACGCGGCTCTGAGTCTTGTCAGAGACTATGGAGTCACACCCGAAAATCTCGAAAGCATAGAGATATGGTGCGGTAACGGCACACTCAAATTACTCGGCGAGCCTGCCGAAGTTAAGACTAAGCCTCGCAACTTCGTAGACAGCCAATTTTCCCTTGCATGGGCATGTGCTGCGGGCATAGTCAAGAAGAGGGTGGCACTTACATCGTTTACAAAAACAGCGATTCTTGAAAAAGAAATACTCGATGTTGCGGCAAAGATAAAAGTATTTAACGATCCTAAGTATGACACCGGCGGTTTGGAACCTGTTCGTTTGGTTGCCAAACTCAAAGACGGCACTTCCCACACTGTTGAGATGCTGACGGCTATCGGCTCGCCCGAGCGACCTGCAACATTCGACGAGTGTGTTGAGAAGTTTTACGGCTGTGTAGATTTTTCCGCACGTCCCATGAAGCTTGAGCGGGCAAATGAAATTATTGCCGCAGTAAAAATTCTTGAAAATATGACCGACATCAATGAGCTTATAAAGCTTCTTGTGTGGTAGGTCACCCGGGGTAGTACCCACAAAATATTAAAACAATTTTATTAGGAGGACACATAGAAATGAGTATTCCAAAAACAAGTAAAGCAATGGTTCTGACCGAATTTAAAAAGCCACTGGAGCTTCTCGACATGCCTGTTCCCGAACTTGCACCCGGCGATATGCTGATAAAAGTCGAGATGGCAAGTGTGTGCGGTACCGATGTGCATCTACAACGTGATGAACTGTCGATGCATCCGCCGACACCCATAATTATGGGACATGAAACAATAGGTGAAATATTCCATCTGCCGGATTCCGTCAAGACCGATGTTGCGGGAACTCCCGTAAAAGTCGGTGATCGAATCATGTGGTCGCATTATTTCGATCCTACATGTTATTCATGTAAAGTTCTTCATGAGCCTGTTATGTGCGAGAGAAGCAGAGGATACGGTTTCTCAATGGCGCATGAACTGCGCGGCGGATATGCCGAGTACGAAGTAGTCCTTGCAGGGACTGACTTTGTAAGAATTCCCGATGATGTTACAACAGACGAGGCTGTAGGTGCATGTTGTGCGGGTCGTACGGTCGTTAATGCATTTGACAGACTTAATAATTGCGGCGGAATTCACACGGGCGACACTGTTGTGGTAACGGGTGTAGGTCCTGTCGGTCTTTTCGCGGTGGTAATGGCGGCTCAATCAGGGGCATCAAAAGTTATCGCGGTCGATCTGAGCAAGCCGCGCCTTGATTTTGCAAAAAAATGGGGAGCAACCGATGTCGTCAATGCGGCGGATTTTTCAAGCCCTGAAGAGCGAGTAAAGCACATTCGCGATCTTTGCGGCGGACGCGGAGCAGATCTCATAATTGAGTGTTCGGGCTCATTGCCCGTATTCGCGGAGAACTTGGATATACTGGCAATGTTCGGAAAATATCTGATCGTCGGTCAAACGAGCGATGCCGAGACTCCGATTGTACCCAACAAAATACAGCGCAAGAGTGCTGTCGTCATCGGCAGTCACAGCGGCGACATTCGCCACTACATCAAATGCCTGAAGTTCATCCAAGCCAACAAAGGCAGATATCCTTTCGGAGAAATCATATCCAAAAAGTACAAACTTGCCGACGCGAACCAAGCACTTGAAGATATGCGCTCGGGTGTAGCACTTAAAGCCGCACTTATAAACGAGTAAGCATAATTGACGATTTAATTTAGGAGGGACAAGTCATATGGTAGGATATACCGGAAAAATGCTGTTTGTGAACCTCACAACAGGAACGCTTGAAGACAAGTATATACCCGAAGAGTGGTACAGAGATTTTATCGGCGGTCCGGCACTCGGAGCAAGAATTCTGTATGAATACATGCCCGGCGGATGCGATGTTTACAGTGAAGAAAGCATGGTCGGATTCATACCGGGTCCGTTCAGTGCGTCGAACTTTTTCTGTGGAGGCAGGTATACCGTAGTGTCAAAGTCGCCGATTTACAACGGTTGGAACGATGCCAACGCCGGCGGATATTTTGGACCGCAGATTAAAGCTGCGGGATACGACGGCGTGTTTGTTAACGGTATTTCGCCTAAGCCTGTCTATATATTTATAGACAGCGGGAAAGCAGAAATACGTGATGCAGAGCAGTATTGGGGGCTCTCAGGCGGCAAGTTTGAAGAAGCACTGAAAAAAGACCTGGGAGTTAAATATGCTGCATCGTTTATCGGCCCCGGCGGTGAAAAAATGTCTCCGCTTGCTTGCGTTATGACAGACTATAACAGAGCAGCAGGAAGAGGCGGCACCGGAGCGGTAATAGGCTCGAAGAAACTAAAAGGCGTTGTCTGCACAGGCAACCTTCCCGTTGAACTTGCCAACAAGCAAGGCATAACGGATATAAACAAAATGCTCGGGGAGTTTTTGAAAGATCATCCGATGACGCATAATATGCGTACTGCCGGATCATCGGGCGCGTTTTTGCCAAACCTTATGAGCGGAGACTGCTGTGTCAAGAACTACGGCGTTTCGCTTGAAGAAACAGGAAAAACAGCGGAAGATTTTTCGCGAATCGGCGCACCAAAGATTAGCGACGAGTATTTGGAACAAGGATATTCTTGCCACGCTTGCCCATTGAAATGCGGCGGCGAAGTTAAGATTAAGCAAGGCAAATATGCGAAGCTTACCGAGGGACCCGTGCCTGTCGGTCGTCCCGAGTACGAAAGTATCGGATGGTTCGGTCCCGGCATAATGAATGAAGACCCCGAAGCACTTATCGCCATGAACCATCTCTGCGACGAAGCGGGACTTGACACGATTCATGTCGGCGGTACACTTGGCTGGGTGTTTGAATGCTTTAATAACGGCGTGCTTTCCAAAGAAGAACTCGACGGAATCGAGCCTGTCTGGGGTGATGGTGATGCCGGAGTTGCACTTGTGAAGAAGATATGCGACCAAGAAGGTTGCGGAAAAATCCTCGCGCAAGGCTCAAGAAACGTAGCAAACCACTATGGTAAAGGTCATGAGTATCTTTTCGTTGCAAGCGGTGTGGAAATTGCCGCGCACGACCCGCGCAGAGCCCCCGGCTACATTCGTACTTATCAGCTTGATCCGACCCCCGGCAGACATACAAAAGGCGGCCTTGCAAAAGCAAACGATCGCATGACAAAAGAACAAAGATACGACTATCGCATCACTGGTCATCACGATGTACAAGAGATGTGTATTACGGAATTCGTCAATGCTTCGGGCATGTGTATTTTCACGGCTCGCGTATTTCCCGGACGCACAATATTTGAAGCATATGAAAATGTAACCGGCAATGATATGAGTCCGCGTACACTTCGTTTCTTCGGAATGCGTTCATTTACAATGAGATGGGCATTTAACCTGCGTGAAGGACTGCGTCGCAAAGACTTTACCATTACAGAGCGCATGGCGGGCAGACCTCCGCTCAAAGGCGGACCGACAGCCGGCATGACACTTGATGAAGTGAGGCTGGGCGACAACTTCTATAATGCTCTCGGCTATCATGAAGATGGGATGCCGTATCTCGATATGCTGCAACTTGCCGGAGGGCTTGACTGTGTAATTCGTGATTTATATCCTGATGAGGGGCCGAAATAATCATGAACGTTACGGTACATTTTTATGTTTTCGATTTGCCACCGAACTTCGCACATGCCGAGTTTGAACTCAATGACGGTGCGACAGTCAACGATGTAATGGATAGTTGTCTCAAATTATTCGAAGAGCGAAATGTCTCTATGGACGAAAACGAACTTCGAACAGCAACTGTACTGGTTAACAACAAGTGGCTCAACCCCGATGAGCCTGTCTCCGACGGGGCTGTAATTAAGATAATCAGACCGATGGACGGAGGGTGATTTTCGGGGTTGCACTGCGAAAGCGCAAACCAAAGCGAGAATTTCGGATACTCTTACGAGATCACGAATTACTAAAAGAAAGGTGGTTTTAGTTTGTACGGTTACAATGGTAAAATACTGATTGCAGACTTGACAACAAAGACATTTGAAGAGCAAGACTTAAACCCGCAATGGACATATGATTTTATCGGCGGGGCAACTCTGGGAGCAAGATATCTTTATGACATGATGCCCGCCAAAACTCCGGCTTTCGCGCCGGAAAGTGTTATGGGGTTTGTGTCCGGTCCTGCTAACGGTACAAAGGCAATGCTGAGTTCGAGACTTGCGGTAGTCAGCAAGTCCCCCGTGACAAACGGCTGGAATGACTCGCACGTCGGAGGCTCATTTGCTCCGGTTTTCAGAGCGTCGGGTTTCGATGCGGTATTTGTCAAGGGAATTTCGGAAACACCCGTTTATATTCTTATCAATGACGGAAAAGCGGAATTTAAAGACGCTTCCTCACTCTGGGGCAAGACTACATCCGAGGGCGAAAAGCTGCTCAGATCGGAACACGGAGACAAAATCAGCGTAGCGCAGATAGGTCCCGGCGGCGAAAATATGTCATATATGGCTGCTGTGATTAATGATGCTCACAGAGCTGCGGGTCGCGGCGGAGCGGGTGCGGTTATGGGTTCAAAGAAACTCAAAGCACTTGTATGTTGCGGCGGCAGTGCAGTAATAAAAGTAAAAGACGACGAAGCACTTGTCAGACACAACAAAGAATGCATTGAACACGGCAAACCCGGCGGCAGGGGCGAAATGCCTGTTTCTCAGTTTAAGGTGCTCGGAACATCTGCAAATTATGACTCTTGTGTTATGGTTGCCGATGCACCGATAAAAAACTGGGCAGGAGTACCCGAGACCGATATAACAGCCGAACAAGCTGCTGCACTGGCAGGTCGGAACACAGATCCCAAATACAAAACCAAGAGCAGTGGTTGCAGCAATTGCTATATTAAGTGCAGCGCGGAGTATAAGCTTGATCACAAAAAATACAAGCTTGAACACGCTACACGTCTCGAATATGAATCCCTCGGAGCATTCGGATGTTCCATACTCAACAGTTGTCCGGATACGGCGACCATACTTAATTGGTTGTGCAATGAGTACGGTTATGATACAATCTCATTCGGCGCAACTCTGGCATGGTTGATGGAATGCTACGAAAAAGGCATATTTACCACCGAAGAACTTGATGGAATAGACCTTAAATGGGGCGACCCGGATGCTGCGATTGCAATGGCGGAGCGCATCTGTGCAAATGAGGGAATCGGTGTTGCACTGAATCTTGCTTCTCAAGGCGCGGCCCGCAAGCTTGGCAAGGGTGAAGAATGTCTGGTAACTGCAAGAGGCATGGAACTTCCGATGCACGGTTCGATCTTCAACCCGTCGTTGGCTCGGATATTCCAATACGATCCGACACCGGGCAGACACATAAAGGGCGGACGCGGCGTACCGTTCGGCAATCAGCCGCCGGAAGTAAAGTTTAATTACGAAAATACCGGTGCTGCAGATGTTGCGGGACTGCTCGAATGGGAACTGACGGATTCTTGCGGTGTGTGCGGATTCGGAAACTTCTTGCTTGCACCGAAAACAATGAGCAACTATGTCAACGCGATCACGGGATCTGACTATACCCCCGAGCAACTTGATACATTTGCTCTGCGCTCATTTACTCTGCGTCACGCGTTTAATCTGCGGGAAGGATTCCGCCGCAGCGACTTTTACATCTCAGACAGAGCTGTAGGTAAGCCGCCGCTGAAAGCCGGTCCGCTTAAAGATGTCATAGTTGATAACGAAAAACTCGCCGATAATTTCTTCAATGAACTTGGGTGGGATCTTGAAACCACAGTACCGCCGCGCGAATTTGTTGAGAAGTTGGGCGGCCTTGATTGCGTGATAAAGGACTTGTATTAATAAACCGAACTTGTTGCGAATTAAGGCGCGTATGCCGGTTCGCCGCAAAAAGATGTAGTCTTTACCGAGTGTGACGGAGTGGTCCGGGAAATCACAGACCACGAAGGTCATAACGGATTGAGATATTTTAATTTAAATTTATTTTAGGAGGGTCTGTATGTTAACACCAAAGCAAAACATGCAAGAAGTCATTCGCGGAGGAAACCCAGATCGCTTTGTAAATCAGTACGAAGCAGTTCAGTTGCTATTCCATCCTTTCCTAGCATTCGGAAGCCCACTTTTGCAAAAGGGAGATCCCGATATAATCAATGCTTGGGGCATCGCATACTCATTCCCCGAACATGTTCCCGGCTCGTTTCCAGTTCATACTCCGGACAAAATAGTCGTAAAAGATATCGAAAATTGGCGTAATTATGTCAAAGCTCCATCGCTGAAATTCACCGATGAGCAATGGGCAATAATGAAAGCTTCATATGATGCGGTTGACGGAAGCCAATCATACAAAGCAGCATTTGTGGCACCGGGTCTGTTTGAGCAAACACATCACCTGTGCGAAATAACAGAGGCTCTGATGTATTACATGACCAACCCCGACGAAATGAAAGAGATGGTTAAGTATCTTACACAGTGGGAACTTGAACTTGCCGAAGGCATTTGCACACACCTCAAGCCTGATGCGATATTCCATCATGATGACTGGGGCAGTGAAATCAGCACATTCTTGAGACCTGATATGTTTGCGGATTATTTTGTTGATGCGTACAAAGAAATCTACGGTTACTATCACGATCATGGTGTTGAGCTTGTCATTCACCACAATGACAGCTACAGTGCTACACTCGTACCTCATATGATAGAAATGGGAATCGATATATGGCAAGGTTGCATGAGATCGAACAATATTCCCGAACTCATCAAGCAGTACGGCGACAAAATCACTTTCATGGGTGGTATTGACAATAAGGATGTTGACTTTACCGGCTGGACTCAAGAGCATGTGCGTAAGGTCGTACATGATACACTGAATGAATGCGGCAATAAGCACTTCATCCCATGTATCACTCAAGGTGGCCCGGGTTCACTGTATGAAGGAACTTATATGGCACTTATAGAAGAAATCGACAGATACAACCAAGAAGTAATGGGCGTCAAAAAAGAAGATATCACACGCCTGCCACTTCAAATCATGTTCTAAAAAAGATTTAAAGCTCGACTTGTTGAGCGAAAGTGGGCATCTGATTAACGCAGATGTCCACTTTCAAGATTCATATGTATTGTATTTAAGTATTTAAAAACTGCGCTTGTAATTGCGGCAGCTATTTTTTCGCCGGACCGGAAAATGCTTTTTGGAAATTCACCGGCGCGCTCTACCCAACGATGAAGAAAGTTGATAAATTTTAACAAAATGACTACTTTTCAAAGAAATGCATTTCTTGCCATTTGTGCTCTCGGTTCAATGCTCATGATATCGACCATGACCGGCTCGCTTATGGCATATGTGTACAAATCATATCCCGAAATACCGCAGACCACGGTGCAGCTTATCATGGCAGTGCCGAGTCTCTTTGCGATATTTGCCTCTTTTGCGGCAGGGCCGATTGCTTTGAAGGTGAATAAGAAATACTTGCTTCTGTTTGCGGCGGCGGCGAATTTGGCTTATTTTATTGTCTTTGCTTTGTTTGGGGTTTCAGGACCGTTTACTGTTTTGTTGATTGCATCGGCGATATCCGGCATCTCCCGCGGTTCGTCAATGACACTTATGAATTCTGCCATCGGTGAAATCATGGGTCCGGAAAAATCAGCAAATTATATTGCCGTCGCAGGGGCTGTTCTTCACGGCGGAGCTGTGATTATCGGCGTATTCGGCGGGATAATTGCTGCGGTGGATGACGGGGCAGCGTGGAACAATGCATACTATCTCGGGCTGCTGATAATTCCGACAATAATCGTGTTTGCCAAGATGATGCCCAAAGAAGCTTTGGCAGCCCGGACTTCCGCCAACCGGAATGAAGAAAACACGGACACCGGGGAAACTCATGCTCGCAACGAGCGTGAGTCCATACCTGCAAAAGCGTATACAGTGGTTATTCTTGTTGTGGTTATTTTTATCAGTATCAGTGCTTTTTTGCTGAATATTTCATATTATGTCATATCTGAGCATGAACTCGGAACATCGGCCGATGCGGGATTTATAAACTCATTATTTATTGCCGTCGGTGTGCTTGTAGGGCTTATTTATTCAAGATGGGCCAAACTTCTGAAAGATTGGAGTATGCCTGTTTGTTGCTTAATATCTTCGTTGGGGTTTGTCCTGATGATTATCTTTACCCGGACGCCGGCAGGGGCATATGCAGCGGCACTGCTTCTCGGATTTGCGTTCAGCACAATTATCCCCTACAATACCGGATACTTGATTGCCATAACTCCGCCGAGACTGATACCGTTGTCTGTGGCTCTTTTTTCGGGGAGTATGAACTTGGGGATGTTTGTTTCTCCTTTTGTGCTTAACGGACTCAGTCCGATATTTGGCGGGGGTATGAACGGTATTTTGTTGGCGGGGATTGTACTGGCATTTATGTGTTCCGTCGCTTCTGTGTTTTTGTTTCCTCTTTCGCGAAGGAAGGTATAGTCGGGGCGGGGCTGCAGGTTGTTTTTAACATTCGAAGTCCGGTCGCCGGTTCAAGTAGTTGTGCTGGGTTGAATGCGTGGCATATGCTTACCTCCTTGCTTTCGTATTCTGCAGAAATTATGCCCGAATTTCTGTAGAGATGCAACGAGAATTTTCAAGCAGAATCGAGAAAATTTTGTAAAAAAATAGCATTTTAGAAATTTGTCCCGAATAATTTGTCGAATATGATAATAAAAAATGATTTTTATACCGTTTCGTGACCTCGATGTGACAGATGAGGTGTATAATAGAAAAAAACAAACAGGATAACTCTTGCCGTAATGACCTGATTGAGGTAGGAAAACCAAGCTGCTATTCGTAACTAGTGAGTCATGGTATTGCCGTGGCTCACTATCATATTAAAGGCGGGAATTATAAATTCGAAACGGAGATATGCAATGCGAAAGGAATGATAATTAAAATGCAATATAGAGATGACAAGCACGGGACAAAACTGTCTGCATTGGGGCTTGGCTGTATGCGCTTTCCTCGTGACAAAAGAGAGACAGAGCGTATGATTTTAGCTGCTATAGAGGGCGGTATAAATTACTTTGACACAGCCTACATCTATCCGGGCAGTGAAGTCACCCTCGGCGAAATTCTCGCTAAACACGACAAACGAAAAGATGTGTATATCGCTACAAAACTCCCTTTGATGATGTGCAAGAGCGCATCAGATTTTGATAAATTTTTTGACGAGCAATTACGCAGATTACAGACTGACTATATAGATTACTATTTTCTGCACAGCATGTCAGACTTTACCCAATGGAAATTCTTGCAGGAGTTGGGTATAGAAAAATGGATTGCGGAGAAAAAGAAATCAGGTCAAATTCACAAGATAGGCTTCTCATATCACGGTACATGCGATGATTTTATGAAAGTCCTTGATTCATACACATGGGAATTCTGCATGATTCAGTATAATTATTATGACGAAAATTATCAGGCAGGCAAAAAAGGGCTACTAGCCGCCGCCAAAAAAGGCATACCGGTTATGGTGATGGAACCGTTGCTTGGCGGTAAGCTCGCCACCGGCTTACCAAAGCAGGCTGTTGAGATGTTCGCAGAAGCTGACTCCAGCCTTACTCCTGCTGATTGGGGGCTCTGGTGGATATGGAATCATCCGGAAGTGACTGTTGTGCTGAGTGGCATGGATAGCGTGCACGTAATGGAGAGTAATCTGCGCTCGGTCAATAACTTCCGATCCTTAACTGAAAATGATCTGGCAGTGTACGCCGATGTAGTAGAGTTGTTTAGAAAATCTTATAAAATCAAATGCACAGGTTGCAATTATTGCCTGCCATGCCCGAAGGGCATAAGCATTCCATCGTGCTTTACGGCATATAATGCAAGTTACATACAGGGGTTTCGCACAGGCATTATGCTTTATGCTACCTCTACCGCTGCCGTCAAGCGAAATCCACTTAGCCCTCGCTTTTGCAATGAATGTGGCAAATGCGAAAAGGTTTGCCCACAGAACATTCCCATTCGCAAGGAGCTCAAAAGAGTGGCACGGCGTTTTGAATCACCACCGCTTAGAGTGGGATTTGCGGTGGTGCGCAAGATGATATCAAGGTAAGTTTTTGTTGGTAGAGCAATGGAGAGATTGGAGAGATGGGACCAGTAACAGAATATAGTAATATTTTTCGATTTTTTAAACTTTTGTATTCAATTTCGAATCATAATGTGATAAAATACTCATAAATGAGTATTTTTTATTTTTCAACGAGGTGAATTCATGTGTAATAACTGCGATTGCGCACAAACCAGCAAATATTGGGATAGCTTTGAAAGTGTCATGACTGACTACTCAGGTGACAAATCTCAACTTATCCCCCTACTACAGAAACTGCAAGATGCCTACGGCTACTTGCCATCTGATGTTATAGCCCGACTTTCTGAGCGAACGGGAATCTTCGTTTCTCAAATCATGGGAGTCATAACCTTCTATTCTCAATTCCGACTTGAACCTGTCGGAAAGAACATAATAAGAATCTGTTTTGGTACTGCTTGTCATGTAATAGGCGCTGAAAACATAGCCGATGCTATCTGCCGGGAGCTTGGTGTACCGCTGGGCGAAACCACGGAAGATAACCTCTTTACAGTGGAGTCGGTAGCGTGTCTTGGCTGTTGTTCACTAGCTCCTGTAATCATGATTAATGAAGAAACTCACGGACGGCTGACTCCCGACACCGCTCAGGAAGTTATCCGGGAATTCAAAGCAAGAGAGGGAGTAGGAATATGAGTACGAAAAAAATCATCATAGGCCTTGGTTCCTGTGGAATTGCAGCGGGTGGGCTGAAAGTAAAGCAGACCTTGCAAGACCTCGCCAACAAATCAAATCTTGATATTAACATAACTGAAACCGGCTGTATGGGTATGTGCTATACAGAGCCAATGGTTGAAATTAAGGACGAAACAGGCAGGAGCACCATTTACGGCGAAGTAAATGAGGCTAAAGCTCGTGAAATATTTGACAGTCATATCCTAAGAGATACCCCTATAACAGAGTCCGTGGTAATAGATTCTGACGGCATGGGAAGCGAAAAAGATTTTCTCGCCCGTCAAGTACACCTGGTCATGGAGCGCTGCGGAAAAATCGATCCCGAATCCATTGACGATGCACTGACAATGGGTGCTTATGACGGACTAAAGAAAGTCTTAAGTAGCATGTCCTCTAAAGAAGTCATAGATGAAATCTTAGCATCAGGCATTAAAGGTCGAGGTGGCGCAGGATTCCCCACAGGGCTAAAATGGAAGTTTGCGGCTGATAACGCCGATACTCAGAAGTACATTATCTGCAACGCTGACGAAGGTGACCCCGGTGCATTTATGGATCGTAGTATCTTAGAAAGTGACCCCCACAGTGTCATCGAGGGCATGTTAATCGGTGGCTTTGCTATCGGAGCTACAAAAGGATATATCTATGCAAGAGTTGAGTACCCCATCGCTATAAAGCGACTCAAGATTGCCATAAAGGATGCTCATGAGCGAGGATTCTTAGGGAAGAATATACTTGGCTCAGGATTTGATTTCGAGCTTATCGTCAAAGAGGGCGCAGGAGCATTTGTATGTGGCGAAGAAACTGCACTCATAGAGTCTATCGAGGGGAACAGAGGCATGCCCCGGATACGCCCCCCATTCCCGGCAGCTCGTGGCTTGTTCGGCAAGCCATCGAATATAAATAATGTTGAAACCTTAGCCAATATCGGTCGGATAATCAGAAAAGGTGCGGCAGATTTCGCATCTTACGGCACTGATGAAAGCAACGGCACAAAGGTCTTTGCTTTGGCTGGCAAAGTAAAAAAAGGCGGACTTGTTGAGATTCCCATAGGAATGACCGTAAGTGAAGTAGTCTATGATATTGGTGGCGGAACATCGTCCGGCAAGCCTTTTAAAGCTGTCCAAATGGGCGGTCCTTCCGGCGGATGTATCCCGGCGGCTCTTGTCGATACGGTTATCGACTATAAGCCTCTTGCCGAAACCGGGGCGATTATGGGTTCAGGCGGGATGGTCGTCATGGACGAAGATAACTGCATGGTCGAAATTGCCAGATATTTTCTGAAATTTACTCAATCAGAATCTTGTGGCAAATGCACTTTCTGCAAGATCGGCACAAAGAGAATGCTTGAGATTCTTGAGCGCATCACCCACGGCGAGGGTGTTGAGGGCGATGTAGAAAAGCTCGAACATCTCTCCCACCAGATCAAGACCAACGCACTGTGTGGCTTAGGGCAGACTGCGCCTAATCCTGTTTTGACCACTATCCGATATTACAGGCATGAGTATGATGCCCACATTCGGGATAAAAAATGCCCCGCAGGTGAATGCAAGGCACTTATCAGATTTAATATAGTCTCTGAAAAGTGTATCGGCTGTACTCTTTGCGCAAGAAAATGCCCCACAAATGCAATCAGTGGGGAAACCAAAAAACCGCATATCATAGATCAAGATAATTGTACCAAGTGTGGAATATGCAGATCCGTCTGTAAGTTCGATGCTGTGGTAGTGGAATAGGAGGGGATACCGATGCTTAATATTACAATCAACGGAAAAAACTGCACAGCCACTAAGGGTGTAACAGTTTTGGATGCTTGCCGGGAAAATGGCGTATTTATCCCTACCCTCTGCCACGACCCAAGACTTGTACCCTTTGGCTCATGCATGATATGCCAGGTGGAAATCGAAGGCGAGCGGGGTGTACCTCTTGCTTGCGGTATAGCCGTCGCCGAGGGAATGGTCATAACGACCGAGTCAGATGCTATCAGCGCATCACGTAAGACTTGCCTTGAATTGCTTGCTTCCCAGCACTTCGGAGATTGCACAGCACCATGTGTGATGGAGTGCCCGGCCAACATGAATGCCCAAGGTTATATCACTCTAATTGCCAAAGGCATGTATGCTGATGCAGTGCGACTCATGAAAGAAAATAATCCTCTGCCCGTAGTTTGTGGCAGAATATGTACACGCCCATGTGAGAAGAAATGCCGTCGAAACGCTTTCGAAGGGCCTCTTGGCATAGCTTATCTCAAGCGATTTGCAGCAGATATAGATTTGACAAGCGAAAAGCCTTATTTACCGGCCAAATCAGCACCAACAGGAAAGAAAGCAGCCATAATCGGTGCAGGTCCTGCCGGTCTGTCAGCAGCATGGTACTTGGCTCAGGCGGGTCACGGCGTAACCATATTTGAAAGACAAGAAAATCCGGGCGGAATGCTCCGCTACGGAATCCCCTCATACAGAATGCCACGTGAAACGCTGGATGCAGAAATCGACATTATCAAATCTTTGGGTGTGGAAATCCGCTTTGGCGTAGACTTTGGCAAGGATATAACAGTTAAGAGCTTAAAGTCAGACGGCTACGACTCCGTGCTACTGGCTGTCGGCTCGCAACTCGGCTGGCCACTCGGTCTCGATGGTGAGGAAAATTGCTCCAATGTCTTGATTGGCGTAGAATTTCTCGGCTCAGTAACACGAGATATCCAGCCTGACTTTAAAGATAAAAAAATCGCAGTAGTCGGTGGTGGCAACACCGCTATGGACTGTGCGAGAACCGCCATGCGCCTTGGAGCGAAGCGAGTGGAGCTCATCTATCGTCGCACAGTGGCAGAGATGCCGGCAGATGCAATGGAAATAGAAGAATCAGAACATGAGGGCGTGCATTTTGCCGTTCTTACAAACCCCGTAGCAGTATCCCAAAAGGGTGATATAGTAACTCTGACTCTTACTAAAATGGAACTTGGCGAGCCGGATGCTTCCGGCAGACGTCGCCCCCAAGCTGTGAACGGGTCGGAGCACGATGTGGAATATGACTATGTTATCTCTGCTATCGGGCAAACACAGGACTTGAGTTTTATCAGCTCTGATTGCAATGTCTCCACCAACAAAGATATGTTAGTTGCCGATTCCGGCACGGCTGTGACCAATATAGACGGAATCTTCGCAGCTGGCGATGCTGTAACAGGTCCACAGACAGCTATTCTTGCAATTGCAGGAGGAAAGCGAGCTGCTCTTGCTATGGATAAATACATGCTCGGCCAGCCACTTCCGCAAAGAGCAGAGCTTTATAATCACATTCGTGGAAGTAATGATGAGATTGATATAACTGCATTTGGAGATAAAGAAACTATCGCCAAGACTGCAATGCCCATGCTGACAGAGGCGCAGAGACATCACAACTTTAATGAAGTGGAGCTCGGCTTCACGGAAGAACAAGCAAGGATTGAGGCTTCACGATGCTTGCAATGTGGTTGTGCTGATGTCGAGGATTGTAGGCTCAGGCAGTTTGCGACTACTTATGGTGCGGATCAGTTCGCACTGGCTGGTGACATGACGACTCATCCTATTGATGAGAGCCATGAGTATATCGTGCGTGATCGCAACAAGTGTATTCTATGCGGGCGTTGTGTACGGATTTGTATTGAGACAGGAGCGGGTGTTCTTGGCTTCGTGGGACGTGGGTTTGATACTGTTGTTGAGCCGTCGTTCTCTGTTCCGTTCGGTGAGGAGCACAACTGCTCAAACTGCGGACTTTGTGTTTCTACCTGTCCTGTCGGGGCATTGTGCCCCAAAGATGGCACTTCTTTGCCCACAACGGCTTATCTCGATTCAGAAGACAGGCTTACAAGCATAGAAGATGCGATCAAACAAGCGAAAAGTAAATAATTTGTTCCCACTTTGCAGTCAATGGTCTAGCAAGCAACCTTGCTAACCCCATACAAAAAACGGCATATATGCCGTTTTTTGCTATCATAAAGACAAAATGAAAATATGAATTTATTCGGTTAAGTATGGATTCATTCGGTTGTGATGGTCACGGTTCTGGTAGTTCCGTACCAGCCGAAACTAAAAAACAGCAACAAACCGCTCCATGCAAATCTCCAAGATTGAGCGGGGGCATGCGACATTAATGCGTGTAAATCCCGCGCCACCGATACCGAAGGTATCACCACGAGAGAGCCAAAGTCCTGCTTCGTGCAGAAGCTTGTGATCCAGCTCATCGGGAGTAAATCCTAACTTTCGACAGTCAAGCCAGGCAAGATAAGTGCCTTGGGGTGGTATTAGTCTTACGGCTGGCAGATGTACTCTTAGGAATCGATCAATAAGTGCCATGTTGCCCTCAAGATATACAAGAAGCGCATTTACCCAGTCAGCACCGCCCGAATAAGCAGCTCTGCAAGCGCTGATTCCTAATCTATTGGCTTGAGAATAGCCACTTTTTGCGACAGCTTGCCGGAAAGCTCGGCGTAGTACAGGATCGGAAATGAATACATTCGAAAGCTGAAGTCCCGCTAAGTTAAAAGTCTTGCTCGGTGCCGTCAGAAGGATGATCTTAGACTGAAATTCCGGCACAAGTGCAGGCAGGCAGAAGTGGTTATGAGGCTTGAAGACAAAATCACAGTGGATCTCATCAGAGAGAATCAATACATCGTATTTTGCACAGATCCGAACCATCTTACGAAGCTCATCTTCACGCCAGACTCGTCCGCATGGGTTGTGAGGACTACAGAGGATAAAGAGCTTGACATTATTATCAACAATTTGGCGCTCATAATCAGAAAAGTCTATAGTATAAGAGTCATCTTCCAAGCGTAATTCATTTATTATCGGCTTACGATTATTGGCTAGAATACTCTCATGAAATGGATAGTAAACAGGCTCTTGAATTAAAATCGCATCGCCCGGCTTAGTGTAAGCAGAGATAGCAGCACAGATTGCATAGACCACACCGGGAACAAGCGTGACCCAAGCACTGTCATACTTATATCCGAATCGACCTGTAAACCAACCTGCCAAGGCATCATAATATGAGCTGTCAGGCTCGGTGTAGCCGAAGATGCCGTGAGATGCGCTTTCTTGCAAGGCATTAAGCACGCAGTCCGGGGCGGGAAAGTCCATGTCGGCAACCCAAAGCGGCATAACATCTTTCGGCTTGCCACGAGAAGCTGCACTGTCGAATTTTAAGCTTTCGGTGTTGCGACGGTCGATTATTTGGTCAAAGTTATAATCCATTTAAATGACCATTCCTTTCGTAAATCATTAGGCACAGAACAACCATGAAATAGGAATGATCATTTCGTGCATCTCTCGCGGTTTCCCGTAGGGAGAGCGAGTGGCACATGCCCTTGATTATAGTTTGAATTTTCAAACTATAAGTTCTCCGATTTTTCGTAGGGGACGCTGTCCCCAGCGTCCCGCAATCAGGCATGTTTTTCATTCGGGACGCCCGGGTGTGCGTCCCCTACAAGGGCAACGTCGAATTTTATAATTATCCTAACGCATTAGACAGATCAGCAATCAAGTCGTCTACATCTTCAAGCCCGACGGAAAGCCGTAGAAGCCGTTCGTGGACACCCTTTGCACGGCGGTGTTCTTCCGGCACATCGGCATGAGTCTGCATGTAAGGGTAAGTCATAAGACTCTCCACGCCACCCAAGCTCTCAGCAAACGAAATAAGCTCAATGCCATCCAGCATTTTCTTAGCAGTTGCCTCGCTATCTACTTCAAAAGAAATCATAGCACCAAATCCATCTGACTGCTTCTGACTGATAGCATATCCGGGGTGATCAGGGAAACCACAGTAGTGAACAGCACGAATCTTAGGATGCGATCTTAGCCACTTCGCAATTGTATGACTGCTTGCTTCCTGTTGTCGCATACGCACAACCAAAGTCTTGATGCCACGGACGATGAGCCAACTGTCAAACGGAGACAGACACGCACCTATTGTCTTATAAAGAAAGCGAAGCTTCTCGGAAAGCTCTTTGTCAGCCACGACCAAAAATCCGGCAAGAGTATCATTATGCCCGCCCAGATATTTAGTGCCACTGTGTACCACAACATCTGCACCTAATGTCAGAGGGCGCTGAAGATAAGGGGTCAAGAATGTATTGTCTACGATGAGCAAGATGCCCTTCGGGCGAGTCAGCTCCGCAACGGCAGCAATATCTGTGATTTGCATCATGGGATTGGTAGGTGTCTCAACGAATATTGCCTTTGTTTCCGGGCGAATAGCATCCTTAAGAGCATCTAAATCTGCGGTGTCAAGCAGCGTGGTGGTGATTCCGTGCTTTGCGCAGATTTGGCGAAACAACCTGATCGAACCGCCATAGAGATCGTCGGATGCGATGATGTGATCGCCTGATGAAAAGAGTTCCATGAGTGTGGCTTCTGCTGCCATACCGGAAGAAAATGCCATAGCATCAAGACCTTCTTCAAGATTTGCCACAGTGCGCTCCAGATGCTCCCGAGTAGGGTTTTGCAGGCGACTATAGTCATAGCCGGTGCTCTGCTCCACGCCGGGATGTGTAAAGGTTGCTGATTGAAAAATAGGAACGCTGACAGCTCCTGTAGTTTCGTATTTTTTGTCACTGCCGTGTATACATTTTGTAATGAATTTCATAAAAATAGTCATCCCTCTCTGAATTACGAGGTATTTTACGCTATATAGGGCATTATTGCAACATTTATTCGTGAAATTATATCGAAATTTAGGAGGCAAAGGTGATTATGAGAGACTTGCGTGAGGTCATTTCCCAAGCAACAATTGTAAATACACCCTTTCGTCTTGGATAAATGGATTAATAAATATATTATTTGTTGACATGAGTTGTGTCAAAAAGTATAATAAACGCCGAGTTGAGCTATGAATTTTACTAATATCTTGAAGTTCATATACGCATGAATTTTGCTCAAAAAGAATGGCATTTGAGGCACGTTTGATGAACACCATGACGTGGGGTGTGTTCACGCCGTCCGATTATGACTCAATATAAACATAAGGGAGGATCTATATTATGAGCGAAGAATTTGACCCAAAAGTGATAGATGGCATTTTAAACACCTATCATAACGATCCTAGCGCAGTTATTTCCATATTGCAAGATATTCAAGACCAGTACAAATATCTGCCAAAAGGAATTTTTGCGCAAGTATCAAAGGCAACAGGACTTAGCCAGTCGAGAATTTTCTCAGTGGCGACATTTTACGAAAACTTCTCATTAGTACCAAAAGGAAAATATGTCATCAAAATTTGCGATGGCACGGCATGTCATGTCAGAAAGTCGATTCCGATTCTCAATCGCATGAAGAAAGAATTGGGGCTCTTAGAAGGCGAGCATACCACAGAAGATAAGCTCTTTACGGTAGAAACTGTATCATGCTTGGGCGCTTGCGGTCTTGCGCCGGTTATTACCGTCAATGAGAAAGTTTATCCTACCGTGACACCTGATTCATCGGCTCAGCTGCTTGACGAATTAAAGGAGGTAGAAGCAAATGCTTAAAAATCGACAAGATTTAGTAGCTCTGCGCTCCTCATGCAAGAAAGCGGCAGATGCTCAAAGTAAGAAAATCAAAGTTTGTGCCGGTACAGGCTGTATAGCCAGCGGCGCTCTTGAAGTGCTTGACAGTCTCAAAGCGGCACTTAAAGAAATGAATGTCGCTTGCGAAGTGGAGCTGGACATCGCCGCCCATAATCCCGATGCTGTCGGGATAAAAGAATGTGGCTGCCACGGTTTCTGCGAAATGGGAACTCTTGTAAGAATCGAACCTCAAGGGTATCTTTATGTCAAAGTTAAAGCAGAAGACTGCAAAGAAATTATCGAAGAAACAGTCGTAAAGGGTGCTCATATAGAGAGACTTGCTTACAAAGTAGATGGCGTGCCCTTTAAGCAACAAGAAGAAATTCCTTTCTACAAGAAACAAAACCGTGTAGTGCTTGAGCATTGCGGTCATATCGATGCCAACTCTATCCATGAATACCTGTCAATCGGCGGATATGTCGCCTTTGAAAAAGTATTATTTGACATGGATGGCGATGCAGCTATTGAGGAGCTCAATGTTGCCAATCTGCGTGGTAGAGGTGGCGGAGGATTCCCGCTTGGTAGAAAATGGACTTCGGTTCGCCGTCAAAAGGCTACACCTAAGTATGTAGTTTGTAACGGTGACGAAGGTGACCCCGGCGCATTTATGGATAGAAGTATCATGGAAGGCGATCCGCACCTTATGCTTGAAGGCATGATGATAGCAGGTCTTCTGTGTGGAGCTTCCGAGGGTTACATCTATGTTCGTGCTGAGTATCCTGTAGCTGTAACACGTCTAAAGAAAGCTATCGACCAAGCCAAAGAACTCGGTCTGATGGGTAAGAATATTCTTGGTAGTGACTTTAGTTTTGACATCCATATCAACCGTGGCGCAGGCGCATTTGTCTGCGGTGAGGGTAGTGCACTTACTGCTTCTATAGAAGGTAAGCGTGGAATGCCGAGAACCAAGCCGCCGAGAACTGTTGAGCAAGGCTTGTTTGGTCTGCCGACTGTTCTTAACAATGTTGAGACTTTTGCCAATGTACCGATTATCTTAAGCAAGGGTGCAACATGGTTTAGAAGCATAGGAACAGAAGGAAGTCCGGGTACTAAGGCATTTGCCCTGACCGGTAACATCACTAACACAGGTCTTATCGAAGTTCCGATGGGCACTACACTTCGAGAAATCATATTCGATATCGGTGGTGGCATGAAGGACGGCACAGAGTTTAAGGCTGTTCAAATCGGCGGACCTTCCGGCGGTTGCTTGACGGAAAAAGACCTTGACTTGCCACTCGACTTTGACTCGCTTACAAAGGCGGGAGCTATGATTGGTTCCGGCGGTCTGGTCGTAATGGATCACAACACCTGTATGGTCGGCGTGGCACGTTTCTTCATGAACTTTACACAGTTTGAATCCTGCGGTAAGTGCGTACCATGCCGTGAGGGTACTAAGCGCATGCTTGAAATCCTCGACCGCATCGTATCCGGTGAAGGAAAGCCTGAGGATATAGATATGCTTTATGAACTGTCTGACACCATTGGCAGCACATCATTGTGTGGCTTGGGTAAGACAGCGACTTTCCCTGTGGTAAGTACGCTCAATTCATTTAGAGAAGAATATGAACAGCATATCAACGAAAAGCGTTGTGCTACAGCGAGTTGTGAGAAGCTAAAGCGTATTGTAATCGACAAGGAACTATGTAAGGGTTGCACAAAATGTGTCAAGGTTTGCCCGGTAACTGCGATATCCGGCAAGGTAAAAGAGCCGTTTATCATTGACCAAAGCACATGTGTAAAATGCGGAGTTTGTATTGATGCTTGCCCATTTAAGGCAATCAAGGAGGAGTAGGACATGGAAACAAAAGATTTTATGATAATTGACGGCATACCCGTTGAGATAGGTGATGAGAAAAATCTTCTCCAAATGATTCGCAAAGCGGGTATAGAGCTACCGACATTCTGCTATCATTCTGAGCTTTCGATTTATGGCGCATGTCGCATGTGTATTATTGAAGACAGCAGAGGGAATTTAGATGCAGCTTGCTCAGCGCAACCGTGGCCGGGTATGGAGATTCGCACCAACACCCAACGTCTGCGCAAGTATCGCAAGATGATACTTGAGCTACTGCTAAGTAATCACTGCCGTGACTGTACGGTGTGTGAAAGAAACGGCAACTGTAAGCTTCAAGATCTGGCAAGGCGCTTTAATGTCGATGCAGTGCGCTTTAAAAACACTGCGACAGAACCTGTACTTGATGATTCATCACCTTGTATCGTCAAGGATCAAAGCAAGTGCATCTTGTGCGGTGACTGCGTGCGTGTGTGCGACGAAGTGCAGAAAGTCGGCGCAATAGACTTTGCGGGGCGTGGTTCTAACATGACCATCAGCACTGCATTTGATGAGCCACTTTCAGAATCAAACTGCGTAGGTTGCGGACAATGTGCTGCGGTGTGCCCGACGGGTGCGCTTGTTATTAAGAATGATACTGAACTACTTTGGAAAGAGCTTGATAATAGAGATATAAAGGTAACAGTTCAGATTGCGCCTGCTGTCAGAGTCGCTCTTGGTAAGCAATTTGGCTTAAGCGAAGGCGAAAATGCAATGGGCAAGATCGTAGCTGCACTTCGCAGATTAGGTTTTGATGAGGTATTTGATACTTCTACAGGTGCAGATATGACAGTTTTGGAAGAAGCTAATGAGCTGTTAGGTCGCTTGGATTCAGAAGCTGCGAAATCAGGATTGCCACTCTTTACCTCATGCTGCCCTGCGTGGGTAACATATTGTGAGAAGAATTATCCTGAGCTTATGCCACATGTGTCAACATGTCGCTCACCGATGCAGATGCTTGCATCAGTTATCAAAGAGCGTGATGGTGGTAATAAGGAAGTTCATGTCGCAGTGATGCCTTGCACAGCTAAGAAATTTGAGAGCAAGCGCAAGGAGTTTGAGGTCAATGGTGTTCCTAGAGTTGACTATGTAATTACCACACAAGAGCTTATTAACATGATTAAAGAAGCTGGTCTTGTGTTCGAGGAGCTTGAAGCTGAGGCTGTTGATTCTCCATTTGGTACAAGGTCGGGCGCAGGTGTTATCTTCGGTGTTACAGGTGGCGTTACGGAAGCTGTTCTGCGTTATGTTTCTTCCGATAAGTCAACGACAGCGCTTCAAAGCATTGCTCTGCAAGGTGTGCGTGGTATGCAAGGCGTTAAGGAAGCGACGGTCAAAGTCGGTGATAAGGAGCTTCGGATAGCTGTTGTCAGTGGCTTGGGTAATGTCAAGGATTTGATAGAGCGCATCAAGGGTGGCGAGCGTTTTGACTTTGTTGAGTGTATGGCTTGTACCGGTGGTTGTGTAAGTGGCGCAGGTCAGCCTTATGCTCCGGCAGAGGATGTTGATAAGCGTGGCAAGGGGTTGTATTCTGCTGATAAGATGTGTAGCTTTAAGAGTGCAGAGGAAAATCCTTTAGTCAAGTCGCTTTACGATGGTGTACTAAAGGGTCGCTCACATGAGTTGCTACATGTGCATTATGCAGATTCAGCGAAATAAAGTTTAACTCATAACAAAAACAGGACGAGGGAACACCTTGTCCTGTTTTTTTGACTTTTTGCTTCTATAGGTGTATAGTCTCCATAGTAAATTACCATCGGGGAGAAATAAATGTCTGAAAATGTAACAAAAATTCAATATGAAGATAAAGAAATCATTCTGGTCAGTACGGCGCACGTTTCTGAAACGAGTGTTACTCTTGTCAAAGAGACTATCGAGGTGGAACGTCCGGATAGCGTTTGTATCGAACTTGACGAGGCTAGGTATAAGACTATCCAAGATCCTAAGGCTTGGGAGCGCACAGATGTGGTGCAGATTATCCGGCAGAAGAAGGTTGCCTTTATGATAGTCCAGCTGTTTCTTTCCGCTTATCAGAAGAAGATGGCGAAGAAATTGGGTACTAAAGTTGGCGGTGAGATGATTCAGGGTATCGAAAGTGCGAAAGAAATCGGAGCGGAACTTGTGCTTGCAGATAGGAGCATTCAGGTTACGTTTATGCGACTTTGGCGGTCACTTAAGTTAAGGGAGAAGATGAAGCTTCTGTTTGCGCTTATTCTGGGTGACGAAGAAGATGATGATGAGGCAGAGCTTACCGAAGATGATATCATGGCACTTTTAGATAAAGATATGCTGGAGTCTGTCTTAGGTGATGTGAAAGAGGAATTTCCGATGATTGCGGAAGTGCTGATTTTCGAGCGGGATCAATACCTTGCCAATAAGATTAAGAATGCGCCGGGGCAGAAGGTGCTTGCGGTCCTGGGTGGTGCTCATGTGCCGGGAGTAATTGAGGAAATCGGCAAAGAGCAAGATATGGAAAGAATTAATACTGTGCCACAGAAGAAGTCACGGCGCAAATATTTTGCATGGATAATTCCTATTATATTTGTGGGGCTGTTTGTATATAGTTTTATGCAAGGCGTTGACACGGGTGTGCATAATTTGGCTATGTGGTGGATTTGGAACGGGGGGCTTGCTGCTCTGTTTACACTGTTAGCTCTTGGGCATCCTCTCAGCATTCTCACGGCGTTTATGTTAGCACCGATTACCACTGTTATTCCGTTTTTGGCATCCGGCTGGTTTGCAGGTTTGGTTGAGTCTCGAATCAGAAAGCCGACTGTGGGCGATATGCAGAATGTGCCGGAAGATATCTTCAGGCTCAAAGGCTGGTATCAAAACCGATTTTTAAAGGTTATGGCGGTCGTGATGCTTGCAAATATCGGCAGCACAATCGGAACATTTGTATCAGGTGGTGCAATATTGCAGAATTTATTCGGGTAGATAGTAGTAGGTGATACTACAGTCCACAGGGCACTTTCTTCGCTATATATCTCGCAGAAAGCACCCTGTGGACTGTAGCTAATGACAGGCTGGCGAGCATAAAATTTTAGGAACACTATTGACTACTAAATCGTAGTCATGTATACTGACTTCAATAACGAAGTCTAATGGGGTGACGTCAATATCGTAGTCGAGCGGTTTGGAGGTTTTAGTTTGAAAAATTCAAACTAAAACCAAAGGCATGTGCCACTCGCTCTCCCTATGGGAAACCGCGAGAGATGCACGTAATGACCATTCCTTTTCATGGTCATGTTTGTGCCTTAAAGAAATACGAAAGGAATGTTCATTAATATGACAATTAAAACAAAAATCAAAAACCCATATACTCTAGGGCAAGTGTTGCAACAGAGTCGTTTGCAGCAAGGGGTAAGCCAACGAGAGCTCGCCAAAACGCTGGGTATTACTCAGAAATGGATATGGGAGCTTGAGCAGGGAAAGCCCGGATTGTTGATGGATAGACTATTCATGATTATGGAAAATATCGGTGTAACTTTGTCCGCAGAGTTCGAAGTTGTTGACTTGCCGGAGAAATAAATATGCTCAAACTCTCGCTCGTTTCGGAAGCGATAACGATGTGGTGAACTTTGCATCACAGTTGATTTTTGCTATTGCCATAGGCAATCTCGATATGCATGCTAAAAATGTAAGCATATTGCACATGCGAGATGAAGCCATAAAACTAGCCCCTACTTATGACCAAGTTCCGCTTCGTCATCTGAGCAATGACGGAAAAATGGCTCTTGCGATTGGCGGAGAATATCTGCATGCAAATATATCCCTTAAAAACATTATCTTCGAACTGACCTCTTGGCAATGTCTCCGCTTTTCTTCTCCGGATGAAACGTCCGATTTTATTCGCAACCGCTTAGAGATATATCACCGGGCGATGAATAACACCGTAGCTCACGAAAGGACCTACCCAAAATTGAAAACTGATATTTCATTGTTTATATCTAATTTGTTATCCGGAGAAGCAATCGGAATGACCACAGGCAGGTGAGTTAGATCCACTTTATACATTGGATTGAAAGGAATAATTATGCATGTATTTGATTTACTTATAATTGGTGGTGGACCCGGCGGATATCTTGCAGCAGAGCGAGCAGCAGCAGGTGGCTTGAAGACCGCCCTGTTTGAAGCACGTGCGCTTGGTGGCGTTTGCCTTAATGAGGGATGTGTTCCATCAAAAACATTTCTCAATTCCGCAAAATACTACGATCATGCACAAAATGGTGCAGCTTATGGTGTAACTGCTTCTAATGTCACCTTAGATCATGCCAAAGTGGTTGAGCGAAAGAATCAGGTTGTCAAAATGCTTGTATCAGGTGTAAGTGCAAAAATGAAGGGGCATAAAGTGACCGTGGTGCAAGCGTATGCCCAAATTACAGGGCAAACACCTGGCGGATTTACTGTCACGGCAGGTGATGATATTTATTGTGCAAAGAAACTGATGATTGCAACAGGCTCAAATCCTCTTATTCCACCAATTCCCGGTGTGGAAAAGGGAATTGAATCCGGATTTGTGCTGACAAATCGAGAGATTTTAGATATTACCGCTCTGCCTAAGGAGCTTGTTGTCATTGGCGGTGGCGTGATTGGATTAGAGATGGCAGCATATTTTCGAACTGCGGGCAGTCAGGTCACAGTGATTGAGACCCTGGACAAAATTGCGGGGCAGACAGATACGGAAATATCGGCACTATTGCGCAAGGAGTTAGAAAAAAAGGGCGTAATCTTCCATCTGGGTGCAATGGTCACCGAGATAAGTACAGGAGAAATTTCGTATAAAAAAGATGGGAAGACAAACAAGATAAGTGCAGAAAAAGTGCTGCTCTCTACAGGCAGGCAGCCTAAGATTACAGGATTTGGACTTGAATCTATCGGCGTATATGTAGAAAAAGGCGCAATCGTCACTGACGAACTTATGCGGACAAATATCCCCGGTGTCTACGCTGTAGGTGATGTAAATGGCAAGTATATGCTGGCTCACACAGCTTATCGAGAGGCAGAGGTTGCAGTCAATCATATGTTGGGTAAGCGAGATTACATGCGCTATACGGCGATTTCTTCGATAATATACACTTCCCCTGAGGTGGCAAGTGTGGGAGAGACTGAAGAAACAGCAAAAGCACGTGGCTTAGATGTGGAAGTTGTGCGAATTTCCATGCTCTACTCAGGGCGATATGTGGCAGAGGTTAGCGGAGAAGAAGGTATATGCAAGCTCATCGTAGAGCGAACCGGTCGCAAGTTACTTGGCGTACATTTGCTTTCGCCTTACGCATCTGAGATTATTTACGGAGCGGCACTGATGCTTGAGATGCACTTGTCGATTGATGAAATTAAGGAACTTATTTTTCCTCATCCCACTGTGGGAGAGGTTATTCGTGAAGGTCTTTTTTTAGCTTAAGCCACAGAGCTTAAGCCGAGGGGATATGACTACACTGCGTGAGTTTCATATACGCCCGTCGAGCAAGAAAGACAGTTAAAACAGGGGGTATAAATGCGATATCTAAAGCCGGGCGGTCAAGATGCGGCATTTCACTTTTCAGTTGAAGAATATTTTATGGAGCATGCTCCCCTCAGTGAGCCGATATTTATGATTTGGCAAGCGGATAAGTGCGCTATGCTTGGGGCATATCAGGTGGCACAAGCGGAAGTTGACCTGAGTTATGCCCGTGAAATGAATATTCAGATCGTCCGAAGACAAAGTGGCGGGGGCACGATTTTTACAGATTTGGGGACACTGCTTTACACGCTCATTCTGCCGGAATCAAGCGCAAAATCCTCGGAAGAAATTGTACGAGAATTGTTTGCAGCGCCTTTGGTGCGTGCGCTCAATAAACTGGGCATTCCGACGCAGATGGAAGGGCGTAATGACCTTCTTGTAGATGGCAAGAAATTTTCGGGCATTGCTCAGTATGTCAGGCAAGGTAGAGTCTGTTCTCATGGATCGCTCTTGTATGACACGGATTTGGATATGCTGACACGGGTGTTGCAAGTAAATCCGGACAAGATTAAGTCTAAAGGCATTCAATCTGTTCGTAGCCGGGTGACGAATCTGCAAGAGCATATGGGAGAGTCCGTATCTTTGCAGGAATTTTGGACGATATTGGAGCGGGCACTAGCAGAAGAATGGGCGCTTGAGCAATATACCTTGACTGCTATGGAGATAGAGACGATAGACTCAATATACGAGAAGAAGTACGGCAATCCCGAGTGGAACTTTGGGCGTTCCCCTAAGTTTTCTTATCATAATAGCAAGCGCTTTACTGCCGGGAAGATTGAGATTTTTGTTGATGTGGTACAGGGGAAAATCTTAGAGTGCTCTATCTGTGGCGATTTCTTAGGCACAGTTCCGATACAAGGGCTCGAACAAATGCTTGAAAATTGCGATTTTCGGTATGAGACCGTGGACGAAGCGCTTTCCGATGTAAATCTTGCACCCTATTTGGGAGCAATCACTAAAGAACAAGTGCTATCGTGCCTGTTCGAGTGATTAAAGGCTTAAGGCGGTGAACACATGACGGAAAAACCTGAGTGGCTACGAATTCGACATAGAACGAGCCCTCAATTAGAAGCGGTTGAGGAATTATTAGAAGCGCAGAATCTTAACACGGTATGCAAAGAGGCAAATTGCCCTAACTATATAGAATGCTTTTCCAATAAGACAGCAACCTTTATGATTCTGGGCACCAATTGTACCCGTAAGTGTCGCTTTTGTAATGTACGCTTTGATCCGCCTATGCCGATTGATATAGATGAACCAATGCGCATAGCAAGGGCTGTAAAAGAACTTAAACTACAGCATGTGGTAATCACCTCTGTAACTCGTGATGATCTGCCTGACGGGGGTGCTATGCAGTTTGTAAAGGTGATAGATGCGCTCCGCCAAATCGTACCAAATACAGTGGTCGAAGTGTTGATTCCGGATTTATGCGGAAATATCTCTGCACTCCGGTCAGTGATTGAGGCAAGGCCGGCAGTAATCGGGCATAATATGGAAACCGTAGCATCAAAGTACCCTTTGGTACGCCCGGAAGCTGTATATGCACGTTCTCTTGATGTGATTGCGAGTGTTGCAAAAGAGCCGGAAATTCGCTCAAAGACAGGGATTATGTTAGGACTTGGCGAGACGGAAGAAGAAGTTATGGCACTTTTTGAAGATCTGCGCCAAGTGGGCTGTGAGATATTGACCATTGGTCAGTATTTAGCTCCTTCTAAGGCTCATTATCCGGTGCAAGAATATTTACCCCCGGAGCGCTTTGAAGCTTACAAGCATAAGGCATATACAAAGGGATTTTCCTTTGTAGCATCCGCCCCTTTAGTGCGCAGTTCATACCAGGCGAAGGAAGCCTTAAAATAGTAAAATTTGGGAGCTTAAGACAATGAAAGAACACGAAAAATTACAATTGAGAGAGCCGATAGTTACTCCGACAAGCGGAATGGTGGAGCAAGCATTGGGTGAAAGTTATGCTGCATATGAAGCATTTCAAGATGCCTTGCCCAATCTGGAATTGGAGCAAGAATGGCAATGGTACACCCCTTACAAAGCATGGTTTGCGAAAGGGCAGCACAGATGGACAACGGCAAGAGGGACAAATAAAGAGAAAACTTTGTACTGGCTTTATGTTTTTGATGGATATTTCAATGTGGCAGTCTGGTTTAAAGAAAAAAACCGCATGGAAATTCTAAATGCTGATGTAAGCGAAAAGACGAAACAGCTTATTATTAGTGCCGAAACAATGGGCAAATTACCGACATTTCCTGTGATGTTCGAAGTGACAACTACCGAACCACTTGCAGATATCTATACACTGCTGGGCTGCAAGAAAGAACTGGAAAAATAAGCATTAAATTACATAATATAGCGCAAATCACACATCGCAAATATTGAGATTGGAAATAGCGAAATAACCAAAGATAAGCCGAGGTAACTATAAGCCTCGGCTTATTTTTTTATAAAATTTCAGCCCTTTAAGGGCACGCTTTTAACTACGGAAAACACAGCGGATTATTGGCACTCCGATAGCCGGAAAAGTGTTGCAAATGCTGACTTAATCTGCTGATTCGAACACGAGCCCGATGTGCTAGAATATAGGTGATTACATTTTAGAACAGGAGGAAATGGGAAGTGCAGAAAAATATGCAAGAAGTAGGGACGAAGCATGAGGCTGCTTGCGCAATATTGGAAAAACATGAATGCAATCCGCACATGCTTGTACCTATTTTGCAAGAGATCCAATCAGCATATTCGTATTTGCCGGAAGATGTGATGAATTATGTCGCAGATTCGCTAAATATAACACCGGGAACGGTCTTTGGCGTAGCTACGTTTTACTCACACTTTGCACTGGAAGCCAAGGGGAAATACATCATCAGAGTGTGCAATGGTACAGCATGCCATGTAAGAAAGTCGGTTGAAATCATAAAAACATTTCAGGCGCAGCTCGGACTTGACGAGAAGAAGCATACATCAGACGACAACCTTTTCACACTTGAAGAAGTTGCGTGCATCGGAGCTTGCGGACTTGCGCCTGTCATCACGATAAATGATGATGTATATGGTGCGATGACGAAGGAAAAAGTCATAGAATTAATAAGCAAGTATAAAGAGGAGGAGACTGCCAATGCCTGAGTTATTATCCCTTGAAGCCCGCAGTGAGCGCTTTGCAAGAGTTGCAGCAGCGCATAAAAATCGAGTTGTAATCTGTGCAGGCACAGGCTGTATTGCCAATGGCGCAGTTAAGATTTATGACCGATTTATGGAACTTGCGAAAGAAAATGACTTTGTATTTGATGTAGCTTTTGAAAAAGAAGCAGGCAATTCCGTGGCTCTTTCGATGAGCGGATGTCAAGGATTCTGCCAGATGGGCCCTCTAGTCCATGTAGCAAACGAAAAAGTTCTTTATGTCAAAGTTCAGCTTTCCGATGTCGAAGATATAGTCAAAGAAACGCTTTTGGGCGGAAAAATTATCGACAACCTTGTCTATAAATTGCCCGCCACCGGAAAGCCGATACCGGACGAACACGATATTCCGTTTTATGCCCGCCAGAAACGCCTTTTGCTCGAACTTTGTGGCAATATTGATGCCGGAAGCATGGACGAATACATCTATCACGGCGGTTATTTTCAGGCTCGTGAAGCAGTTTTGAAAATGACAGATAGAGAAATATGTGAAGAAATTTCTATATCCGGCTTGCGTGGTCGTGGTGGCGGGGGATTTCCGACCGGAAGAAAGTGGGACATCACACGTCGCAACGAAAGCGATATAAAATATGTTATTTGTAACGGTGACGAGGGTGATCCCGGAGCATTTATGGACAGGTGTCTCTTAGAAGGCAATCCACATTCCGTATTGGAAGGAATGCTTATTGCTGCTCAAGCAGTAAATGCCCAAGAAGGGTATATATATGTTCGAATGGAATACCCGCTTGCTTGTCAGCGACTTAAGGTGGCTATTGCGCAAGCGCATGAAGCAGGCATTCTGGGAGACAATATCTTTGGATCAGGGAAGCGATTTAATGTTCATATAATGGAAGGTGCAGGAGCTTTTGTATGCGGAGAGGAGACCGCTCTCATTGCCTCGATTGAAGGCAAACGTGGAATGCCGACACTCAAGCCACCGTATCCCGCCGAAGTTGGGTTGTTTGGCAAGCCGACAGTTATAAATAATGTCGAGACACTTGCAGCAGTTCCGCTTATTATGCGCATGGGTGCTAAAGAGTACGCAAAGCTTGGAACAGAAACGGCAAAGGGCACAAAAACATTTGCCCTCACAGGCCATGTCGCTAACACCGGGCTTATCGAAGTTCCGTTCGGAGTCACACTGCGTGAAATCGTAAAGGAAATTGGCGGCGGTGTTATAGATGACAATGGTGAGCTTGTAAGAGATGCTGATGGCAATCTCAACCTGACAGATTACAAAGCTGTGCAAATCGGCGGACCATCGGGTGGATGCCTGACTCAAGAGCATATGGATATGCCCCTTGACTATGACAATCTAAATGCAGTCGGTGCAATGGTTGGTTCGGGTGGCATTGTGGTGATGAATCAGAACACATGTATGGTGAAGATAGCCCGCTACTTCATGCAATTTACACAGAACGAAAGTTGCGGAAAATGCGTAGTGTGCCGTGAAGGGACTCGTCAGATGCTATCCATGCTCGACGAGGTGATAAATGGTGAAGCCACAGTCGAGACCATTGAGTTACTTGAAGAACTGGCTGACACAGTCAAGATTGGCTCGCTTTGTGCATTAGGCAAGACCGCACCAAATCCTGTTATTTCTGCGCTTAAATATTTCCGAGAAGAAGTTATGGCGCACGTTGTAGACAAGCGTTGCCCCACAGACAATTGTGAAGCACTTTCTACCTATATTATTATCCCCGAAAAATGCAAGGGATGTACGATTTGCGCAAGAAAATGCCCTGTGGAATGTATATCCGGCGAGAAAGGAAAGCCTTATGTGATCGATGGCGAAAAATGCGTAAAATGCGGAGCTTGTGCCGATGTATGCAAGTTCGGCGCAATCGTCAGAGGTTAGGGGGAAATGATATGAGCGTGAATAAAAATGCCAATTATACTGCGGAAGTTTTAAATCAAAATGTCATAACTATTGATTCAATTCCGGTCAAACTTAACGGTGAAAGCAATCTGCTTGAGGTTATCCGAAAGGCAGGCATAGAGCTTCCCACATTTTGCTATCATTCTGACTTGAGTGTCTATGGTGCTTGCCGTATGTGCATGGTAGAGGTTGAGGGGCACCCAATCGGCATCATTCCGGCGTGCTCAACCAAAGCCCAATCCGGCATGGTTGTGCGCACTAATACTAAGACCATAAGAGATATGAGGAAGATGATCATTGAACTGATGCTTGCAAGCCATGACCAATCTTGCACAACATGTCCCAAAAGTGGCACATGTAAATTACAAGACATTGCCAAGCAAATGGGAATTAAAGACATTCGACTAAAGCAGATGCCCAATGAAGACGAGCAAGACCTCACATCTCACTGCATAGTGCGAGATCCTGCAAAATGCGTGCTATGTGGCGACTGCGTTAGGGTTTGTGATGAAATTCAATCCGTCGGGTCATTGGACTTCGCCTACAGAGGTGCGCAGGCACGTGTTGTTGCGGGAGGAAACAAGGGTATCGGAGAAGTCCAGTGTGTCGGTTGCGGTCAGTGTGTTAAGGTTTGCTCTGTTGGTGCACTGACAGTCAAGACCAACATAACTGACGTTTGGGATGATATATACGATAAAGACAAAATCGTCGTAGCTCAAGTTGCTCCTGCTGTTCGTGTCGCAATCGGAGAATGTTTCGGCGGAAAACCGGGTAAAAATAACTTGGGCAAGATCGTCACTGCACTTAAAATCATGGGATTTGACCGAGTGTATGATACTTGCTTTGCAGCTGATATTACCGTTGTTGAAGAAGGAAAAGAGTTTTTGGCTCGATATGAAAAAGGTGAGAGACTTCCTCAATTTACATCATGCTGCCCATCTTGGGTCAAGTTTGCTGAGGAGTATTATCCGGAGCTGATAGGCAATCTTTCAACTGTTAAGAGCCCCATGTCAATCTTCGGAGCTGTATGCAAAGATCAGCTTTCTAAAGAGCTGGGCGTACCACGTGAGAGAATATCAGTAATCTGCATAGCACCTTGCACAGCAAAGAAATTTGAAGCAAACAGACCTGAATTTACCGTGTCGGGCAACAAAGATGTTGACCATGTAATCACCACAGAAGAACTGGCACGCATGGTTAGAGAGCATGGTATTGACTTTAATAGGCTTGGTGTCAGCTCGCTTGACATGCCTCTTAGCTTTGCGACCGGGGGAGCTATCATATTTGGCTCGACGGGAGGTGTCTGTGAAGCAGTTCTTCGCTTTGCAGCATCGCAACTGGAAAAAGGCAAAGCGCATGAATTTAAGCAGTTCCGCAGCAAAGACGGCATCAAAACAGGGGAAGTCGTGCTTGGAGACAAGACACTCAGACTTGCAGTGGTCAGCGGTCTTGCCAATGCTCGTGCGGTTATAGAAAGAGTCAAAAAAGGAGAAGCGGAATATGACTTGATTGAGGTCATGGCATGTCCGGGAGGTTGTGTAAACGGCGCAGGTCAGCCGGATATGAAGCATGATCTGAGCGATTCACTTCGCACGGCGGGGCTATTTGATAATGACACGATGCTTCAGTTCCACGTCTCAGATGAGAATCCATTTTTGCAGAAGTTCTATGACGAAGTGCTCAGTGATGAGCATATTGCTCATAAGCTACTTCACACGAGCTATATAAGTCGCAAGCAGATTACAGATGGAGCATGTATTAATTGCAATGAAAAGTAAATAATAAAGTGCTTGCGTAATTTGAAACAATCTAATAAACAAACCACCGGGGCATTGCTAATTAAAGCAATACCCCGGTATTGGTGTGGTTACAAGGATGTACCTTTCAGCGTATTTTTTTGAAGTTTGTGCACCACAAAAAAAGTGAAAAAAAGCAACATTTCCAATGAAATTTCGCAAACCGTGACATTCATGTGACAAAACTGCGAAAACAAAAAAATAAACGAGTAAGCGTGACATTCGTGTGACGGGAGAATGAAATAATATCAGCAGACGATTAAACTATACACGATGAAATGACAAATCCCGACAATCGGAGATTAAAATACGATTATTCGAAAGTGAAGGAGAAGCGGACATGTTGAAAATAAATTTATTAAAAAAAGCAACAAGCAGAATATTAGCAGCAGCGCTGATTGTTGCTATGGTGCTTACAATAATGCCGACCGCAGTATTGGCGGACGAACTTTTCGAATCACCGGAGTGTGGCTATACACTGGAGCAGTGCACTTTCGAGGTGCGTAATTATGACAGTGCCCCGGAGC
>Ga0123355_10000920_pt1 | contig 40767 bp, 42 predicted proteins | sample TergutEmb28metaG_3_FD_89872 | JGI IMG/M metagenome (GOLD analysis project Ga0123355, IMG submission 89872) | Embiratermes neotenicus P1 segment gut microbial communities from Petit-Saut dam, French Guiana - Emb289 P1 | ecosystem: Host-associated > Arthropoda: Insects > Digestive system > Gut ...
GATATGGTCTTAGGGCCGCCAAGGAAGGGTCTAAAGGTAGTATTTTGCACAGATACCCGCCCGGTGCCTGCCCTGCCTGACTTTGCTAGCGACGCAGATTTATTTATATGTGAAGGGCTATATGGCGATGAAGAGCGACAGGAAAAAGCCGCCGCCCGCAAGCATATGACCTTTATGGAAGCGGCAACGGCCGCAAAAGCCGCAAACGCAAAGGAACTATGGCTGACTCACTTTAGCCCGGCAATGCCGGATCCACATAATTATATTAAGAATGCAACCGCAATTTTCCCTAATACAAAAGTAGGCAAAGACCGGATGTACACAACGATAAAATTTGAAGAAGAGTAACCGCGCAAAGCGCCGCCCCGAAGGATGCGTAGGTGGGCTTTGCCCGCCGGAGTGTCGGGTTTTATGCGAATGCACCGCGTAGCGGTGTGTGAGAGGGGCAGAGCCCCATTAAGATGAGGTGTTTTAATGGCCGAAAAAGATATCCGCACGGATTTCGAGTTAATCGAAGCATGTTTAGAAGGTAATCAGGAATGCTTTACCGAGCTTGTAAACCGGTATAAAAACCTGGTCTATTCCATTATCTTGCGTATGACCAAGGACAACGACGAGGCCTCTGACTTGGCCCAGGACGTTTTCTTAAAGGTATACAAAAATCTGCGTTCTTATACCACGGCCTTCAAGTTCAGCACCTGGATTATGAGGATAACCAGTAACCACTGTATCGACCACCACCGCAAAAAGCGGCTGGAGACTGTCTCCCTAGAGTCCCACATGACAGACACAGGCTTTGTAGGCGGTACAGCCGCATCACCAGAGAGTATTTATCTAAAACGAGAGCAAACGAACAGAATAAACAAAATCCTTGCGGATTTGCCAGATATGTATAAAATCCCCGTGGTGTTATACCACCAAGAAGGATTAAGCTATCAAGAAATATCTGACAGAACCGGCGAGCCCCTTTCCAAAGTGAAAAATAGAATTTTCCGAGGCCGAAAGCTACTCAAAGGTCTGATTGAAGTTAGACCGTAACACAAGAACTGGTTTTGATGATAATGAGTAAACCGGAAAAGTAACACAACATGGAGGTATACAATGGACTGCAAACAAGCAAATCTAGCAATGATGGAGCATATGGAAAAAACCATCCAACCCCAACAGGCACAGGACTTAGCACGGCATGTCATGTCCTGCGAAGATTGCCGGGAATACTATATCGGCTTTGACATGGCTCTGGACATACTAAACGAACCGGAGCTAAGTATTGCCCCGCCAGGGTTCACCAATAATGTAATGGCCCAGGTAAGAGAACTGCCTGCCCATACAAAGCCCATTCCACTGTTCTTGCGGATATTATGGGGCTTTGGCGGAATTATCCTTGGGATAGCACTGCTTTTAGCTTTTAACCCAGAATGGCTGACCGCCATCACAGAGGCCTCCCCTATCCTCTACAATATCCAAAGCGCAATGCTTGCATTGTCGGCGGCTGTTGCCAGCTGGCTTGCAGATTGGATGGCATCATATCAGGGGACAGGAAATCTTATGCTTCACGGTGCTTTGGTCTTTGTAGCGGCAGTTGGTGCATTGCTACTGATACTCCAACGCTCCGAAAAGAGCACTAAGGCATAAAAGCATGATAATACTAGGTATCGAGACGAGTTGTGATGAAACCGCCGCCGCTGTAATTGAAGGCGGTCGGCGGGTTCTTTCAAACATAATAGCATCCCAAACCGAGCTACATTCTCCTTTTGGAGGAGTGGTGCCAGAGATTGCTGCCCGCGGGCATATTGAGGCAATACGCTATATAGTGGATAGTGCTCTGGACGAGGCAACGGTTAATCTTTCTGATATCGACGGCTATGCCGTTGCCAACGGTCCCGGCCTTGCCGGTGCGCTACTGGTCGGTATGAATTATGGGAAAGCACTGGCCTATGCCAATAAAAAGCCCCTTGTTGGTGTTCAACACATAGAGGGGCATGTTTGCGCCAATTATTTGGACAGCGGCCTGGAGCCGCCTTTTTTGTGCTTGGTAGTAAGCGGCGGGCACACGATTATCCTTGGGGTGGACGATTATGATAGTTATCGTATTATAGGTTCGACTCGGGATGACGCCGCAGGTGAGGCTTTTGATAAAGTAGGGCGGCTTCTAGGATTGCCTTTTCCTGGTGGGCCTGAAATTGATAAGCTTGCCCGCACAGGTCAACCAGATGCATATACCTTCCCCCGTGCCAAAGTTGACGGATTTGACTTTAGCTTTAGCGGGCTTAAAACAGCAGCCCGTGATGTCGTTGGGCGAGTGGAAAAAGACGCTGTCCTACCGGATATTGCCGCATCTTTTCAACAAGCAGTGGTAGATGTATTGGTAGGTAAGACCATAAAAGCGTGCGAAGATTTGGGATATACACAGGTGGCCCTGGCAGGTGGTGTTGCTTGTAATCATGGCTTGCGTATCGCAATGCAAGACACCTGCAATGCAAAGGGGCTACCCCTGTTTATGCCAAAGCCGATTTACTGCACTGACAATGCAGCAATGATTGCATCCAGAGGCTATTTTGCCATAGCGGGAGGCAGAGCAGACGGCCTAGAGCTTAATGCATTTCCACAAAAAATGACGTAACTTACAAAAGAAGGCGGTCATATGACCTCATTAGAAACCCTTAAACAATACTTCGGCTATGACTCTTTCCGCTTAGGCCAGGAAGAGCTTATTAGCGATATCATCACCGGCAAAGATGTCCTTGGTATTATGCCTACCGGTGCCGGTAAATCTATGTGCTTTCAAATTCCCGCCTTGATGATGGAGGGGATTACTCTTGTTATCTCACCACTTATCTCACTTATGAAGGATCAAGTTGCCGCCCTTACTCAATCAGGTATAGGGGCGGCTTTTATTAATTCTTCCCTTTCGGACTCACAGATAGCAAAGGCTCTTTATAATGCAAAGAATGGGGAATACAAGCTGATGTATGTAGCCCCGGAGCGCCTTTTCTCTTATGATTTTATTGCCTTTGCCCGTTCTGCAAATATACAAATGCTTACTGTGGACGAGGCTCATTGTATATCCCAATGGGGACAGGATTTCAGGCCCAGCTATGCCAGGATTCCGGAGTTTATCGCCAAGCTCCCTACCCGGCCCAGGGTTTCCGCCTTTACTGCCACTGCTACCTCTATTGTCCGGGAGGATATTCTGCGGCAGCTTGAGCTTGTAAACCCTACGGTTCTGGTATCGGGCTTTGACCGGGATAATCTATTTTTCGAAGTCAAAAAGCCTGAGGATAGATTTTTGGCCTTGATGCAATTTTTAAAGGGTAAAAAAGACCGTACTGGGATTGTGTATTGCGGCACCCGAGCTGGGGTAGATGATGTTTGTACAAAACTGGAAAAACAAGGCTTTAGTGCCTCACGTTATCATGCCGGATTGTCTGATAAAGAACGGCGGGATAATCAGGAAAATTTCTTATATGACAGAGTGCAAATTATGGTTGCAACCAACGCCTTTGGCATGGGCATCGATAAGTCTAATGTATCCTTTGTTGTACACTACAATATGCCAATGAACCTGGAGGCCTATTACCAAGAAGCAGGCCGGGCTGGACGAGATGGGCAGCCTGCGGATTGCTTGCTGTTGTATGGGGGCCAGGATGTACATACAAATCTATGGATGATTGACAACCCTCGTGATGTTGAGTATCCCGATATTGAAACGGAAATGGCTCTCAAAGAGCGGGATAGAAAACGTCTAAAAGAAATGACCTTCTACTGTACCACTAAAGATTGCCTTCGGGGGTATATACTAAGGTATTTTGGAGAGCGGCCTGAGAATTATTGCGGTAATTGCGCCAATTGCAATACCCATTTTGAGACAATGGATGTAACCGAGGAAGCAAGGAAAATTATCTCCTGTGTGGCAAGGCTAAAGGAGCGATTTGGTGTTGTGGTAATTATAGGTGTGCTCCAAGGCTCAAAGGCTGAGAAAATACTGCGGTTGGGCCTTGACCAGCTCTCTACTTACGGTATCAGCAAAGTGAGTAGCGCACAGCTTAGAGATATTATTAATCATCTGATTTTGACAGGCGGACTATCCAAGACCGACGATCAGTACCCTGTGATTAGGCTTGGCCAGAAAGCGGGAGAAATTTTGCGGGGGACTGAGCCTGTTATCATGAAACTGGCAAAGGATGACCCCACAGAAAAACCCCCGAAGAAGACCAAAACAGATAGAAGCAGAAAGCAGATGGAGCAATTAGTAACTGCTCAAGGTAAACCATCACAAGAAGAGCAACCTGCGAAAGAACCAGACATAGCCCTATTCGAAAAATTAAAAGAACTGCGCTTGAAAATTGCCACGGAGCAAAGAGTCCCCGCCTTTGTAATTCTACATGACTCCACCCTCGTAGATATGTGCGTAAAGCTCCCGAAAACCATGGATGACCTAATGAAGGTATCAGGGATAGGCCGGGTGAAAGCGGAGCGGTTTGGAGAAAAATTTTTGCGGGTTATCGCTGAACATTAGGGTAGGAAGGTCTTCAAAAATTTCCAAATATGTATTATTCTAATAATGTACAAAATAATCCCACGAGGTGACCTCCATGGAAAATTTATATCTTGGCATCGAATTCGGCTCCACCCGTATCAAGTCAGTTTTGATTGACGCAAGCAACGAACCCGTGGCCGTAGGCGGCCATAATTGGGAAAACAGGTTGACTGGCGGCGTCTGGACTTACACTTTGGATGATATATGGCAGGGGCTGCAAGCCTCCTACAAAGCCATGGCCGCAGATTATGAACACAAACACAGCAAGAAGCTTACCACGATTTCCGCCATGGGTATCTCAGCAATGATGCATGGGTATATGCCCTTGGATGCAAATGGTGAACTACTGACTGAGTTTCGCACCTGGCGTAACACAAGCACCGGGGAGGCCTCCCATGTACTCACGCCTCTTTTCGGAGTCAATATCCCCTTACGCTGGAGTATTGCTCATCTTTATCAGGCCATATTAAATGGTGAAGATCATGTTAACCAAATCGCTACAATTACAACCTTAGCTGGATATGTTCATTATAAGCTCACAGGGGAAAATGTATTAGGTGTTGGTGATGCCTCTGGGGTTTTCCCTATAGAGAACGGCCAATACAGCAAGAAAAACATCGTGGATTTCGATGCTTTAGTCGCAAACAAGTCCTATAGCTGGAAGCTTGCGGATGTTTTGCCAAAGGTGCTCGCTGCGGGAGAAACTGCCGGCAAGCTAACAGAGGCCGGAGCCAAGCTCCTTGACCCTGCAGGTAGCTTATCCCCAGGAGTAAGTTTATGCCCGCCGGAAGGAGACGCAGGTACCGGTATGGTCGCCACCAACAGTGTGTCACCTCACACAGGGAATGTATCCGCAGGGACTTCTATTTTTGCAATGTTGGTACTTGAAAAGGGTCTTTCCAAGCTGTATCCGGAAATTGATATGGTAACCACCCCTGACGGTATGCCTGTTGCCATGGTGCACTGCAATAACGGTACCTCAGATCTTAATGCTTGGGTAAGTATAATTCATGAGGCATTGGGACTTGTGGCAGGGCATAATAATCTTAATGATGTATACGAAAAGCTATATAACTCCGCCCTTACAGGCGACGCCGACGGAGGCGGACTGATGGCGGTAAGCTATCTCTCAGGTGAGCATAACACTGGCTTCGAGGAAGGCAGACCGTTATTTATGCGACAGCCGGATGCTCGTTTTACCGTGGCCAACTTTATGCGGACTCTGCTTCTTAGCTCTATGGCTACTCTCAAGTTGGGGATGGATATATTATCGGAAAATGAAGGCGTCACCATCACTCAACTGATGGGACACGGTGGTCTTTTCACCACCAAGGGTGTAGCTCAAAAATTAATGGCCGGGGCCCTAAGTATCCCGGTAACTGTTATGGAAACCGCCAATGAAGGTGGTGCCTGGGGGATTGCGCTGCTGGCGGCATATACAGCTCATAGGGAAATACCCCTAGGAGAATTCCTAGAGAAAAAGGTCTTTGCAAGCCGCACCGGGTCGACGATTAAACCGGACAGTGCTGATACCCAAGGCTTTGAGAAATTTATGAAAGGCTTTGCCGCAGGGCTAAAAGTCGAGCGCACCGCAGTGGATAATTTTAGGTAACCCACCTTTCGTCATTGCGAGCGTAGCGAAGCAATCCAACAACTGGATTGCTTCGTTACACTCGCAATGACAGACATCGTTATCTCATTGCAAACATAAGCATAGGAGTTAATATGTACAATTTTTTTAGCAATCTATTCAACAACCTAAACCATGAAGACAGCCAGATTGCCGTCATGATTATCTTTTTCGTGGTTGCGGCAGTTACGGTGTTGCTCAGGATTATTGCCCATATCCATTTTAGGGCGGCACTCCTTTCCTTTCGCAGTGATGCCAAAAAACCCATCGAAAAAATCGAGGACGTGCGGAAGATAAAGTCTAGTAGCCTTCTAATTAAAATTATTACGGAATATAAAAAAGTTGCCGATAAGGCCGTAACCCATGTACCTGTCGCGCAACTGGTAAATCGGCAAATCGCATCAATGTCCTTTATTGGCTGGCGATATGACGGTATGCTGCCTTTTGTTGTGGAGTTGGAGCGAGCCATTCTCTGGATTGGTTTGATTCTTGCTGTGGTTTTTACGGAATACGCCTTTGTTTATGGGGTGCTTGCGGTGGTGCTGTTTTTGCTATTGCGAGGGGCAGCGGCTTTTTTCAATTTTAATGGGGCTAGGGAGCAGTTGGCCGAGGAAATCCTTATTTATATCGAAAGAGAAATCGGACAATTTTTTGCATCGGATACCGGTGGTGCTGTGCTACGCCTTAAGAACGACATGATTGATGCTATAGGGAGTATGTCCATAAGCCTGGAAGGGATTATGAGCAATATAGCAAATAGCCTGGCGGAAACCACTACGGCAATGAGTACCACAATGGCTCAGACTACTACCGCAATAGGCATAACCATGACCGAAGCCACCGCATCCATAGGCCCGGCTCTAGCGGCAGCAATGGATGAAAAACTGATAAATATGAACGCCAACTTGGCAACAACTTTGGAAAGCTGGGAGGCATCCCTAAGTAAGGCGGTGACCTTGCAATCCGCGATGAACGATACTTCTGACCGACTGGGGCAATCAAGCCTCAAACTTCAATCCTCATCAGAGCTTCTTTCCAAGCATCTCCAAGGCCATTCCAATGCTCTTTCCGAGCAGCTTGTTGCCCTTATTTCCGCAATAGAGGCTGTCAAAGATGGGGTAGGGCTTTTAAGCACCCAGCAAGAGACCTTGTTGCAGCAATCAGGTTATATCGAACGCAACCAGCAGACTCTGGAGGCGGCTCTAACGGCTTATGAATCTTCCTTACAGGGGCTGACACAGTCCCTAGGTGATGGCCTTGGAGCCTTTATTAATCTTCATGCCCAATCTTCAGCCCAAGCAGTTAATGATGCCCTTAAGGGAAATATCGAAAAGATTGCATTGTTGGCAAGCAAAACTAATGATTAGTTTGTTTTGATGATTTGGTGTAAAGCGGTCCTTTGATTTTTGCGATAATTTGCTGCATTACATTGATTTTCCTATTCTGTTTTGATATTTTACCCGTGAAAGCTGTGATATGTTTTGACTGCATCAACCTACGACCATCCATTACCTGTCCTGGAATTGGACACAACCAGCCTGACCCTCGATGCCAATAGCAGCGGGGGTACTTTTATAGTTAAAAATGGCGGTGGTGGGTTGCTTGCCGGTTTTATTCTTTCACGATGTCTGGGACTTACCTTTTCCCCATCTTCCTGGGAAGGTAACTCTCAGATTATTGAGTACAAATTTTCTCAGCATCAATCTCAATCCGCCAGCATTATAGAAACCCATGCCGTAATTTCCACAACTGGAGGAGAATTTTTGCTCCCTGTCACTATCAATACCTCCCCGATGATTATCTATACAGAAGAAGGTTCGCGAATCACCAGTGTGGCGGATTTCTATAGTTATGCACGGGATTATCCGGCTGCCGCTCGGCGATTGTTTACATCCAGCGAGTTTTACATGCTGCTCATCTCAACGGGATACCCATATTTGGAGGTCTACGAAAGCCTTCACAAAGACCCAAATCGTGAACGGGCAATGGATAATTTTTTTCATTTATCCGGCCTTAAGGGCAAGACTACTCTTTCTTTAGAAACCAATCACATGGACATTATTCAACACCCGACAGAAGTAACACAGTCTTATCTCTACGTACAAAAATCCGATAACGGATATGCAGATGCCCCAATTACAGCACACAAAGGCTCACCTTGGCTCGCTCTCAACAGCACAAGACTGACTACCGCCGATTATGACCATGAGAATAAAGCCCCAGTCGGAATAAAAATCAACCCTGGGTTAATGCCGAGCCCATTCGTCAAGGAACAAATACAGGTGGGAACCGAGGTGTTAACTCTTGCCGTAAGGCTTGCCCCATCTTTTGCCCTGCGCCTTAACAAGGAAGGATTCCGATACGAGGATCGGGGTATCATTGAAGTGGAGAATAACACAGGCTTTGATATGACTGTGGATGTTCACTCACGAGACAGGCATGTAAGATTTTTTCGGGCATCATATACCGCCCCGAGACAGGGAGGGCCTCTTTCTATCCCCTTCGAAATCAGGCCATCGGCTTTCTTTGGTACAAGACGGATTTTTCGACGACTGCCTTATATTTCCACCTATGTGGATGTGCGGGCACGGTGCCCAGCACAGGAATACAGAAAACGGTTATATCTCAATATTGGTGAATGGTAATGGATAGATTAGAACGGCTCCACCGGCAGTTTATCGCCCAAGACAATACAAGAACAGCCACGATTTATTCCTTGGGAAACTGGCTAGCATATCGCTTTGCAGCCAGGCCAGATAATATATATCTGGAACGGGCCTATCACGGCGCAATGACGGCTCACCGCCGCAACGAGCCCAATGTGAGGCTTCTTACCCTTGCTATTTTTATGGCAACAGAGTCCGGCCATTTTGATATTGCCGGTACCATGCTGGAAAAAGCCTTTGCATATCGCAAGTTTCTTATGTCCAATGAGCCTTTCTACTACGGTGCTCTATGCTTTCTTAGAGCATATTTGGCTATCAAACAGCAGAAGACCCGTGCCGCAAAGAAGTACCACAAAGCATTTACAGCATATGTACAAGGGGAAGATTACTCCCCCCATTACGATGTAATGGAGGGGCAGCTTAATTTGGCTGCCTATGATTATCCACAGGCTTACGGGTATTTAGCCAGGGCCTATGATGCAGGATGCCGCAATGTATATATATCCGAAGGGCTTTATCGCTGTTATATAAACGGGTATAGCGGAAATGAGCTTCACAGAATACAAGCATACGCAACCCGCCACAACGCCCCACCCCACCCCCGTCATCCAGGCTGCATGGGCGAGCAGCAAACATGTTCTTTGTTTGCGACCAGCCCCGGCCTTGAGCCGGAATCCCTCGCCCCAAGTCCAACAACCAAAATCGACCCACAAACATCCCTAACCCAATTCGAAATAACCCCACCGCCAGACACCCGATATATCTATATCTCCCAGCCAGAAAAGAAGGGCATGGAAGAATACGAGGTAGACAGTATCTCATTGATAATTAATGCCACCGACAACTTCACATACGTATGCCTAGGAGCAGGCCGCCGCCATATTATCGACACAACACCCAATATACGCCGAGTTCTTCCCCAGGCAACACCGGAGCTGTACCATCATTACTATAATCAAGGAGACAGACGATTCCAAGTGCTGGCATATCTGGCTTCCCATTACCTAGCTTATCCAACCGCCGATGCAATTCCTGTTTTCGAAGATATATTGGAAGAAAAAATCCTTCCCATACCATACCGAACGAAGCTGCTCATATCCCTAGGCCACTTATACTACCAACAAGGCCGCCTCCCCCAAGCCCTAGATTGCTATGATAAAATTGAGTTGCCGGGGGCGGAAGGTATAGACCTAGAAATAATCCTTAAGGCCTATCTCCAAAGCAATAATTACGATATGGCGGCAGAAATAATCGCCCGACATCATGACATCATACCAGCGAAAACCGTATACGAAGCTATACACCGGCTCCCTGCCTATCCAAGTCTATCCCAAGCCGTATACAACCTACTATTATCCGGTCATATTTCCGATGCTCTGCTGACCTTCACATTAACCCACCACCAAGCCAGCCACAGAGAGTGGATAGCCTTAGCCAAGGCAATACAAACCCCAGACCCTCACCTGGACACAAAAATCCTATCCACCGGCCTATGGAGCCACCAATATGACTCACATACACAAAAGGCCTTCCGACGGCTATATAGCGCAGGAGAGGCCCAAAAGGAATGCGATGATTTTGTAGAACTACTAATCTTCGCAATCTTATCCCGGGACTTGGTCCCGGAGTATGAAACAATTAATACCTTAGAAAAGGTATATCTATCAGAGGAAAAAGATTTTTTCCTGTTGCTGGCTCTTTGCCATGTTTACCTGGCTCACAAAATTACCACCCTGCGCTCAGATAAAATCATCCCATTGGCCATTTCAGCTCAAGAAGAAATGGGGATTCTTCTGCCTGCATTCAAAGAAAACAAACCCCATCCACATCCATACTTGGAAAAATACCAGCCATTCCTATTCAAAGCTCCCCCCGGCAAGGATATCCAGCTATATTTTTCACTGGGCCAAGAGACCGAATTTAAGAACATCCCCATGGAATATCTGAGATATGGCCTATACACCGCCAAACTGCCCCTATTCTACAACGAGACTATCACCTACTATTACAGCGAGGAAAGAGAAACCGGCAGCATAGCCACCCCACATGCCACATACAAAAATGTCATCCCCTATCTAAACGAAAACCACCCAGATAAGTACTTCGCCATAAACAATGCGCTGGTATATGAGCAAATGTTTAGGCATGAGATGGCGGAGGGGATTGTGGAAAGCCTAATTGATGAGGTTTCACTTGTAAGTGGCGAATTACTGTAGATTATAGTGAAATCAATGAGAGACAGTCTCGCCCGAGCGGCACCCTGAAACGCCGAAATAAGGCGTTTTAGGGCGATTTTGCCGCGACAGACGAGACCGATTTCGAATTATTTCACTATAGTATAAAAACGCCCTCGGCAACATACCGAGGGCGTTTATTTTAAATCGTCTTTTTTAATTTTAGTCACATAAAGTTATCTCAACGGAATTGGTCAACACATCCGTATAACTAAAAGACAACTTACGTGATGTGCCAGAACTTTCATTTAATTGTACTGTAAATATACTGGGGTAGGCATGGGATACTATCCCACTGCTTACAACGGATTTATGGCGGCCCTTATTGGTCTCTAACCTGACCTTGGAGCCTACTATTTTTTGGATATCACTTCTAACATGAAAAACATCAGTTCTGTCAAACAAGCGCGTCACCTCTCCTAAAGTATAGTCTTTGGTCTGCCCTGCCTTTACCCCCTTCCGCATAGATTTGAGTATTGTAATCCAAATTTAATGTTTTGTCAAATTTTACGCTTGACAAATCCCGATTTTGTCATTGCAAGCGTAGCGAAGCAATCTTGGGTTTTACTCCCACAATCAAATCCCGATGTGTGGCTTGGTCTAGCCTGTGGGAAAAATCTAAACCCCTATCTTTCACTGTCAGTCCATTATCAATAAATAGTCTCTCCATTTCTTCCCGTTTTATCAAAAATAAATTCCACGCCAGCACAATTGCCCCACCTGGCTTTAAAACCTGCATCCATCCCGGCATTGCCTCTTGCAAAAGTCCCATTGCATTCCGGGATTGGCCTTGGCTTTGTGGCTTGCTCTTTGCCCCATGCTGTACACCGTATGGCAAATCCCCTACTATGGCATGGAAAGTTCCCTTTTTGTAAAAGGCACGGGTATGCCTGGTATCCCCGGCAATCATCTCAAAGGTTATGGTTTGACCGGATTTCATATTTTCTTTGCTGTCGGCTATCTGGGCGGTGTAGCGTGTCGCGGAGAATTTTTTGCCACTGCTGTCTATGCCGCTTACTTTTTCTTGATGGCTATTATGTTTGTACCTGGCCATTTCTAGGTGCTTTTTTATATATACGAAGGACTCATAAGCAGGTTTTGGGTCGATTTCTATGCCGTATACATCGCTGTTTTGCATTAGTCCTTCGTATAGAGTGGTGCCTTTGCCAGCCATTGGGTCTAGAAGTTTGATATTATCGGTGCTGTAGTGAGTCAGTGCCAGGTTTAGCATTAGACGGGTAAATATCTCACTGGTTTTGCCGCTGTATTTTAGTATTGAACTGATGTCTTCATGGATAAAATAGCCGCAGTCTCTTTCTATTGGCTTAAGCAGGTCGCTTCGTATTTCAAACAGGGCATATGAAAAGGATAGCCTTGATAGAAGCCGGATATTTTCAGCCGACAATTCTCCTTCAAATACGATATATGGCAATCCGCCGATATTTTCTTCCCGGATATTGATTGCATACTCACACAGATAGCTTATTTCACATAAAGCCATAGCTCCAGCACTTTCCAAATAAACCCGCCGATGGCGGGGGCATAACATAATCGCGTATGTCATCAACTTTGCCTCCGTATCTATACTTTGCTATACTTTACCAAACTATCCACAAGGGGATTTATATATGAAAATCCAAACCTCAGCCGAGGATTATCTCGAAGCTATTTTAGTCCTATCCCAAAAAAAAGGCAAAGTCCGCTCTGTGGATATTGCCCAGCACATGAGTTATTCCAAACCTACGATTAGCATAATGATGAAACAGTTCCGGGAAAATGGGTATATTGAAATAGACCAAGACCGGAATATCAATCTTACAGACAAAGGCACCGAAATTGCACAGCGCACCTATGAGCGGCATATGCTCTTCGCAAAATTTCTCATAGACATCGGTGTAGATGAAGAAACTGCTTATGCAGATGCTTGCAAAATAGAGCATAGTATCAGCGAGGTAAGCTTTGAGCGGTTTAGGGATTTTTATGATATATTCAGAGGGAATTCTGATAAAAACGGAGGTAAACATGCGTAAGACAAAAATCCTAGCAACCCTTGGTCCTGCCACCAAGGACGTAGCCACAATCAAGAAAATGATTAAAGCCGGACTTGACGCTGCCCGAGTAAACTTTTCCCATGGCACTTACGAGTCCCATACCAAGATTATAAATATGCTCAAAAAAGCCCGGGAAGAAATGGATAAGCCCATTCCAATAGTGCTGGATACCAAAGGCCCGGAGATTCGTATTAAAAACTTCGAAGCAGATAAAATTTACTTGGAGCAGGGGGCAGTCTTTACCCTCACTACTCGGGATGTACCAGGTACCCAGGAGATAGTATCCGTTTCTTACAAGGATCTACCCAAGGACTTGCAGGTAGGCAGCCGGGTCCTAATCGACGACGGTCTCCTTGAGCTTAAGGTCACCGGCCTCACAAAGACAGATGTGAAATGCGTGCTTATAAATTCCGGCTTTATCAGCTCCCGCAAGGGAGTCAATATCCCGGATGTATATGTAAATCTACCCTCCCTTACGGAACAGGACATTGAGGATATAAAATTCGGTATAAAAATGGAAGTGGACTTTGTTGCCGCGTCATTTGTACGTACCGCGTCGGATATCCAAAATATTCGAAAGGTGCTGGAGGACAACGGCGGTCAGCATATTCATATAATAGCAAAAATCGAATCCCGTGAAGGGGTAGACAATATAGAAAGCATATTGGATGTAGCCGACGGAATCATGGTAGCTCGTGGGGATCTTGGAGTGGAAATCCCGCCGGAGGAAGTACCGATTGTCCAAAAAAACCTGATTGCCAGCTGCAACAAGGTAGGCAAGCCCGTAATCACCGCAACCCATATGCTGGAGTCTATGCAAAGCAACCCCCGCCCCACCCGTGCTGAGGCTAACGATGTCGCCAATGCAATATTCGACGGCACCGATGTGATTATGCTCTCCGGGGAAACTGCCAGCGGCCAATATCCTGTGGAGAGTGTCGCCATGATGGCTCGTATCGCAACAGAAGTTGAACGCACCTTTGATTACAGCAAAATCATGCATAGTAACCTAAAACGTAATGTCACCAACGCAATCTCAGCCGCCGCAGTAAAGACCGCGGCAGAGCTGGAAGCGGCCTGCATCGTCCCAATAACAGACTCAGGGTTTGCATCCAGGATGGTCTCCCGCTGCCGCCCCGCCTGTCCAATACTGGCGATAACCGCAGATGAATGCGCCTGTCGCCAGCTAAACTTAAGCTGGGGATGTATGCCCGTACTCAGCGAGCCCTTTATCGGCGATAGCGAAGTCTTCGATATTGCGGAAGAAATGGCGATGAAGCATGGCCTTGCCAAGGCAGGTGAGACTATCATCTCCGTAGCCGGAGTCCCAGTAGGCATAGCCGGCACCACCAACACAATGAAAGTCCGCACAGTAGGCAATGTACTAGCCCAAGGTGAAGGCAATAATCGCGGAGTTGTACAAGGGATAACAAGGGTATTCAAGACCCCGGATGTAAGCGAACGCCCCTACTTCGAACAGGGAGACATTATAATCTGCACCCAAACCAGCGATAAAATGATGGAATATATAAAAAAGGCCGGGGCCATAGTAATTGGCTCTTGGGAGCATATGGACACAAGCCACGCCAAAACCGTAGCAAAGGCATTGGATATCCCGCTGCTTAAGGTACATGTAAGGGCGGTTGATTTTGTGGCACCAGGGCTACCGGTTACAGTGGATACGGAGTCTGGGCTTTTGATTAATGGGTATAGGTAACTTCCAATTAACTCGCTATATCACGATAGTACCTGCTAAAAAAGCGGCTGGCCGACTTGATGCTTGAGTCAAAGTGGTGCAGTCGCTTTTTATTTGATTACACCCCATTCGGGTGATATATTAGAAAAGAAAGGAGTGGAATATGCATATTTCCCCAAAAGCCTACATCTTTGACTTAGATGGCACCTTATTTGAATCCATGGATGTTTGGAGCAAGGTTGACGATGCTTTCTTTGAAAAGCGGGGTATTTCCCGCCCAGATAACTATTTCGAGAAAATAATAGCCATGCATTTCGACGAGGCGGCTGTTTATACAAAAAATCTCCTCGACTTACCTGACAGTCCCGAGGCCATAATGCAGGAGTGGCTGGATACGGCTATTGATGCATACAGCAATGATGTGGATATGAAACCTTACGCTAGGGAGTATCTCATTGCCCTTAAGGCTAAGGGTGCAAAATTAGCCGTAGCCACCAGCCTACCTACAGAATTACTGACTCCGGCCTTGCATAAACATGGAATCTATCATATATTCGACGCAATATGTACAGCAAGTGAGGTTGGCTGCGGCAAAACTAAACCGGATATATTTGTGCTTGCGGCAAAAAAACTCGGCATCCCTCCAAAGGACTGCTTGCTTTATGACGATATCCTGGCAGCGGTAAAGAGTGCCAAGAGCATTGGCATGAAGGTTTGCGGGGTGTATGATAAGACCTCTGCCATGCATTGGGATGAAATCAAGGAAATAGCCGATTTTGCAATTCACAGCTTTAAGGAGTTATAGATGATAATAGGAATCGACCTAGGTACTACCAATAGCCTTGCAGCATTTTTTACCAAAGACGGGCCCGAGCTTATTCTCAATGCTTTTGGGGAGACTATGACCCCGTCTGTTGTAGGTGTAGATGAAGACGGTCATGTGTTGGTTGGCAAAATCGCCAAGGAACGTCTTCTGACTCATCCTGCTTACACCGCATCGGTTTTCAAACGGAATATGGGCACAAAAAAGACCTTTACTTTAGGTGATAAGTCATTTTTGCCAGAAGAGCTCTCTGCCATTATTATACGCCGGCTTAAGGAAGACGCGGAAGTGCATCTTAAACAGCCGGTTACCGAGGCCGTCGTAAGTGTACCAGCCTATTTTAGCGATGCTCAACGCCGTGCTACCAAGGCCGCCGGTGAGCTTGCCGGGCTCAAGGTCGAGCGCATAGTCAGCGAGCCTACCTGCGCCGCCCTTGCTTATGGCCTACATGAAAAGGAAGACTACACCAAGTTTCTGGTCTTCGACCTAGGTGGCGGCACCTTTGATGTTTCTATTTTGGAAAAATACAAAAACGTAATGGAAGTCAGGGCTGTTGCCGGGGACAATTTCCTTGGGGGTGAGGATTTCACTCAAATTCTTATAAATCACTTTTCCATGAAGCATGACCTGGATTTGGCACAGCTATCCATACAAGAAATGGCTGCCCTTACCAAGACTGCGGAGATGGCGAAGCTTACCCTATCCGATAATTCTACCGCTAATATGCGCTTCTGGCTCGACGATGAAGAGCTGACAACATCTGTAACCAGCCATCAATACGAAAAATACTGTGAGCCCCTGTTCTCCGCTTTGCGTCATCCCATCAAGCGTGCCCTTGGGGATGCCAATCTTAAGCTTTCGGATATCGACAATGTGCTCCTTGTTGGAGGTGCAACAAAGCTGCCTCTGATTCGCAGCTTTGTGGGCAAGCTATTGGGGCGGTTTCCTTCTTCCCATATAAACCAAGACGAGGTTGTGGCACTTGGTGCGGCTGTTCACGGTGCTCTTAAGGCCCGTAACGAGTCCCTTACGGAAATTGTGCTCACCGACGTCTGCCCATACACCCTGGGCACAGAGGTTGCAATCCAGCGGCCAAACGGCATTTTCGAGCCAGGGCATTATGCTCCCATAATTGAGCGGAATGCCACGGTGCCCGTCTCCCGGGTAGAGCGTTTTTATACATTGACAGATAACCAGGCCAAGATAACTTCGGCAATCCTTCAAGGAGAAAGCCGTAAGGCTGATGATAATATTAAACTGGGGGAAGTAACAGTTCCCGTCCCTCCCGGCCCAGCCGGTAAGGAGTCTGTAGATATTCGTTTTACTTATGATATAAACGGTATCCTGGAAGCAGAGGTAAAGGTAATCTCCACCGGGGTAACAGATAGAGCGGTAATAGAAAATAACCCCGGTACCCTAACGCCTGCGGAACTTGCCGAAAAGCTTGCCGCAATGCAAGAGCTTAAAATTCATCCCAGAGAAAAGGAAGAGTATCGCTATCTGCTGGCATGGGGGGAACGGCTTTATGAAGAAAGCAGAGGCGACAGACGTAAATACCTAGAGGAGATATTACGCCAATACGATGATATGCTAGATGCCCAAGATGAGCGGGCAATCAGAGATTACAGCCAGGAGTTTAAGGAGATTCTTTCGGATTTTGAAATGGAAATATAGGTGATACCGATTCCAAATTAAAACCTGTCTGACAGAGCGGCGGCTTGAAACGCGAAGTAAGCGTTTCAAGCGGTTTTGCCGCGATAGGCAGATAGGATTTTAATTGGAATCGGTATGAAGTTTTGTCGTTTTGACCAAACCTTTTTCATGCCATTTTTACGATGTTTTATAGATTTATTAAGCCATATGCAGCTGTTTATGTGTTTTTAGGAGGGTGAAAGCTTATGCGTCATATAATGGGCTATATAACTGCTATATGCCTACTGGTGCTGATAGTATGCCAAGCCATCATTATCCCCACGTTTTTCCTGCCTTTCTTCCGGCAGCAGTACGCTTCTCAGGAAATCGCGGAATACATCGGTATGTCTGACGAGGAGCTAATGTATGTAACCGTAGAGCTGCTGGACTATATGCGAGGCCGACGGGATGACCTAGACGGCATCCGGGCGACAGTAAACGGTGTCGAAGTTGAATTCTTTAGTGAACGAGACAAAATTCACATGGTTGACGTGCGAGTATTGTATGACCGGCTGTTTGTGGTGCGCAATGTGGCCTTTTTTGGATTTATCGGGATGATTCTACTTATGGCCATCACAAAAACCAAGGTGCTACACTTCCTTGCCAGGTGCAGCCGTGAAGTAATGGCAGGGTTTTTCCTCCTTGCAGGGATTATGGCGGGTATTATCGCCATAGATTTTGACCGAGCCTTTGAGATTTTTCATCTGATATTTTTCGACAATGATTATTGGATTCTATTCCCGCCACGAGATCGACTTGTAATGATGGTTCCCTTGCAGTTCTTTATAAATATATCAATCTTCATCGGCATACTAATGGCGGCGGTGCCGATTATTATTATCATTGCCGCAACGATTTACTTGAGAAGAGAGGCTGACAGGCCTGGATGGTAGGGTATAATATAAAGGAGTGAGTGTGGGCGGCGTAGCCCCACTCGAATGGTTTTCATCCTAAGTGGGAGAGGACGGCCTGGATGGTAGGTTTAAGATGACTCGCAGAAGAATAATCAGAAATAGAATTTTACCTGTACTTGTTGGGATTATCCTTCTGCCGATAGCCCTAGCTTTGCTATTGCTGTTGCTTATATTTCTTTTGATTGCCTGCCTGGGAAAGATTCGATACCGCATAAACGCCCGTGTCGGCGACGAAACTTCAGCCCAAGTGGAAGTCAGTTATTTTTTATGGCTGGTGAAATATGCTGTAGATTATACCGACAGTAAAATGGAAACCCAAGGACGAATAGCTTGGGTTAGGCTAGGAAAAGAAAAGACCGCCCCCCCAAAACCGGCCCCACCCCCTAAATCAACAACCTACAAAACCACCAAAACCATAAAGCCTGTCGAAACCACAAAAACAGCAGAAACCAAAGCACCCCCTTCCCCCAGGAAAGAAGTAAAGCAAGCTCCCCAAAAGCAAACGGGGGAAAAAGTTAAAAAAGAAAAGCAAGAAAAAAAAGACCCCCTGGGCTTTATAAAACAAGCCAGAGAGTTTATGTCAGAAAACGAAGTCAAGAAAATTATCGGTCTTACATTTCAATGTATGGGAAAATTCCTCAAAGCCCTGAGGCCAAAGCATATAGATATCTCCGGTATAGTAGGCTTCGACGACCCTGCCACCACAGGCTGGACTATGGGTGCATACGAAGCCATTGTAGGAATATCAGGCCTCAAGCCTCATATACGGATACTGGGCAGCTATCATGAAAAGGCTCTGCGGCTGGATGTTAATACCCGTGGTCGTACACGCCTTGGGAGTTTGATATGGCCGTTTATATGGTTAACATTTAAAATGCCTGTGCGTAGGCTAATTTTCAAGCTAATATTTGGCAAGTAAGCTTGCCCCCAAATCTAAGGTTTCATCCAATCCGCGATTTTCATTCTCCCCTTGCCCAACAAACTCCGTTTCAAATACCCGGCCAAATTCCATTAAGCACTTATCCTCCTCACCCAATTCCTCCGCCCCTATAACCGAGGCCAAGGCTCTAGCATCCCCTACCTGGGCATATGCCGCAAACAGACTATTTGCCAGGGCCGCATGATCTTCTCTTGTACGGCCCTTTCCTATGCCGTCTTTCATGAGGCGGGATAATGAGGGCAAGATATTTATGGGAGGGTATATCCCTCGTCGTTCCAAAGTGCGGTCCAGGACTATCTGGCCTTCTGTTATGTACCCTGTCAGGTCTGCAACAGGGTGGGTGATATCATCGGCAGGCATTGTCAGTATTGGAATCTGGGTAAGGGAACCCGGATTGCCCTTTATTAAACCGGCTCGCTCGTAAAGGCTGGCTAAGTCCGAGTATAAATATCCGGGATATCCCTTGCGGCTGGGTATTTCCCCTCTTGCGGAGGAAATTTCACGTAAGGCTTCCCCATATGCAGTCATATCCGTCATGATTACAAGTACATGCATCCCCCTCTCGAAAGCAAGATATTCCGCAGCGGTAAGGGCAATCCGAGGGGTGATTACACGGGATGCCGCCGGGTCGGACGCCAGATTTAGGTACATAACAGACCGCGCAGTTGCACCGCTTTCCTCCAATGAATGACGGAAAAAATGAGCCACATCATGCTTTACTCCCATTGCAGCAAAAACCACGGCAAAGTTGCCGTCAGCTATATTGGCTTGGCGGGCGATTTGCGCCGCAAGTTTGTCATGGGGCAGTCCATCTCCAGAGAAAATCGGGAGTTTCTGCCCGCGAATCAAAGTGGCCAGGCCGTCTATTGCCGACACACCCGTATGTATATATTCCCGTGGATAGGTACGCAGCACAGGATTAATAGGGCTGCCGCCAATAGACCTGGCAGAGCCATAAACAGGGCCCAAGCCATCTAGAGGCTGCCCCATCCCATCAAAAATCCGCCCTAGGATATCTTCCGATAGGGCAATCTCCATAGGCCGACCTATAAAGCGGGTACGTGTATTGGAAAGTGAAAAATCCGCCGTGCCTTCGAATACAAGAGCAATTACCCGGTCTTCCAGAATTTGAATTACCCGGCCTGTTTTTATTTGGCCTGATGGGAGTGATATCTCAATGATTTCGTCATAGACAGGATTATCTATGCCTTCCAAAACCACGATACTTCCGTGAATTTCCTTTAAGCCCTGATATATTGTAGTCATGAGTTCCTCCAGTACAAGCGAAGGGGCACTACGCGCACCCCTCGCGTTCATATATGGATTACTGGTATAATATGCTGTGAGGAGGAATCCCATGAAAACATTAGTAATAGCAGAAAAACCATCCGTAGGCCGAGATATAGCCCGAGTACTCAAATGCACTGTCAAAGGCGATGGCTACCTCCATGGGGGCAATTACATCGTATCCTGGGCTATCGGTCACCTGGTATCCCTAAACGACCCTGAGGACTATAATCCGGGCCTCAAACGCTGGAACAAAGGCGACCTGCCCATTCTCCCTCAAGAAATGGGCCTTAAACCCATCCAAAAAACCCAAGCTCAACTTAAAATACTCAAAAAGCTGATGAACGCCCGTGACACCCGTGAGATAATCTGCGCAACAGATAGCGGGCGCGAAGGTGAACTTATATTCCGTTACATATACAAATGGGCCAAATGCACAAAGCCTGTAAAGCGCCTATGGATTAGTAGCCTTACAGATGCCGCAATCAACGACGGCCTTAACAAAATGAAAGATGGCCAGGATTACGACAAGCTATACGCCTCTGCCCGCTGCCGCGCTGAAGCAGACTGGCTCGTTGGGATGAACGCAACCCGTGCCTTTACTCTCAAAAACGGTGAGCTGCTGCCTGTAGGCCGAGTACAGACCCCTACCTTAGCAATGCTGGTTAACCGGAAAAAAGAAATTGATGCATTCGTACCCAAGGATTACTGGGAAGTCGAGGCCACTTTTAGCCTTAGTTACACGGGCTTATGGATATCTGCCGAAGGCGAGCAAAAAATTGATACCAAGGGCAAAGCTGATGCCATAGCCGCCAAGGTCCTGTACCAGGAAGGCAATATCGACAGTGTAATAACTGAGGAAAAACGTCAATTGCCCCCACAACTCTTTGACCTGACTGAGTTACAGCGAGAATGCAATCGCAGGCTGGGCTTTGCCGCATCCAAGACCCTCACCATTGCTCAAGCCCTATACGAAAAACACAAGCTAATCACATATCCTAGGACAGACAGTCGCTATCTAAGCAAGGATATTGAGCCAAAGCTAGTGCCAACGTTGCAATCTATCCAAGATGCCCCATATACAAACCTCGCGGCCCCTCTCATTTCCATGTCAAAGCTCCCCATTACCACCCGTATAGTCAACGATGCCAAGGTAACAGACCATCACGCAATAATCCCCACGGGCGCGAAAAAGCCCATCGACTCTCTGACAGAAGACGAGCGCGCAGTTTATGATAGAATACTCCGCAATTTTCTCGCTGCCTTTTATCCTGCGCATGTATACGATGTGACCTCGGTGATTACCAGCGTAATGAAGGAGCGGTTTCTATCGAAAGGCCGGGTGGATAAAGACCTGGGCTGGACGGTAATCTACACCCATGAAAAGAAAAGCGATGATGGGGATACTCCCTTACCACAGCTATCCCGTGGCACAAAAACCAACACAGACAAAGCAGAAGTACTGGCCAAAAAAACCCAGCCTCCAAAGCCCTATACCGAGGCAACCCTCCTTTCCGCAATGGAAAACGCAGGCCGCTTTGTAGAAGATGAAGCCCTTAAGGAGGCCCTCAAAGCCTCAGGCCTGGGGACTCCCGCCACAAGGGCCGCCATCATAGAAAAATTGATTTCATCGGGATATGTAATACGAAATAAAAAAGCCCTGGCACCAACGGATAAAGCCGTGGGCCTGATAGAAATGTCTCCACCAGAGCTCACTTCCCCCGAGACCACCGGTAAATGGGAACGAGGCCTAAAGCGTATAGCACAAGGGGAACTGGATGAGGACAGATTCATGGATAGTATAAAACGATATGTGCTGTATTTAGTTAAATGGGGTGACAAAGCTGAAACGAAATCTAGTGAGACTGCTGGTACTGCTTAGCTTGACCGCCATAACCGCCTGCGGCAGAACAGCAACAAATGAGCCTGTGTATCATGAAACCACAGAAGCTAACGAGCTTCGTGGAGTAATACAACGCTTACAAGATGAACTCAATCACAATGAAATAGAAATCAACCGCCTAACTACTTATATTGAGCGAGAGGCCGATCCGGAGTCCGTCTTTATATACGACCTAACGATTGAGTGCATCCGCAACAGCCTGGTGGCAAATGTTGATGCCCTTACCAATGAAATTAATCAGCTGGTAGGCTACCCAGCTGGGGACTGGTTTAGGGAATCGGTGCTTTCCTATACCGAGTACATTATCATCCGTGACAGCGATGTATTGGTAAAGCATAGAATCTGGCTACCAATAATGCTGTTTTACTATGGGATGAACCTTCCCACCATTGACGGGGAAGCAGTACCTCTTTACGAAGGCATTGATTGGGATTTAATCGAGTGGATAACCGAAATCCATTGGCAAGTGGTGGCCTATGGGGATTCCTGGTATGGGGCATCCCTAATGCGCCTTGTGCAGCCACCCCCAACACGGCGGCATCTTACAGATTTGAATACCGTGACCATTCGCTTTGACGATGTATGGTACATCGATACATACACATATGTAGAAATCCCAGGGGCATACCTATGGGAAGAAGCCATACGTCTGGCTCATTATTATTACGGCGTACAGGTAAGAGACCTCTGGTACGAGGGTAGTATTTTATATGTAGACCTGTTCCCGATAACAGGACGACTTAATGTGGGGCTTGGCAGTATTATTATGGCAGAGAGATTGCGGGAAGCCTTTGAAAGATTTCCCCACCAGGATGCGGTGCGATTCTTGGTCGGAGGGGAAAGGCCCTTCCCCAACATAGGATATCTAGGATTTGATATAAACTGCGTTCCACCCTGCCCCGTATGGGGGACATGGGGAATGGGTAGTCCTTATTGGTGCATTTGTTATTGGGAATAATGAAAGGCCACCCTTTGATCCCCATTGGCAAGCCAAATTATCCCGCAGTTGGTAAATCCTAGATTCTCCAACAATTTCAGCATCGGGGCATTATCCTTGTGGGTATCAATTCTAACATTGGAATGCTGTTCTATACACCATTTAAGTGCATATGCCCCGGCACCTATAGCCCCTGGCCCTCTTGTTCTTGCGATGCGATGCACCACTCCATAGGCCTCATTGTTAAGCCACTTACCCATAATTTCCCTATATGTAGGTTCTTCTTCCAGGTTATAATAGAATACGGCGACTATCTTCTCGCCGTTAATACATACATAACTGCAACCGGCCCTAATATCAGCTTCGATTACAGACTGAGGGGGGTGGTTATCACGCCACTGATTGGGATTGCCTGTTTTTTTCATATAATCCCGGGCATATGCGTAAATTTCCATTACGGTATCAAGGTCTTTGAGGATTGTTTTTCTGATTTCCATAACTCCTCCATTGTATGATTAAAGTTTACATATCTCATAGGTAGTTTACCCAGTTATTGGAGTGTGGTATATTGTTTACAATTTATTTACATTTTTCGCTAAAGCATACTATTAAGTTGGGTGCTTTGCCGCGCGTGGCGCGGCCCCGAAGGAAGCGGAGCGGGGGGTTATCCCCTGCGGAGCGGCGGGGCTTATGGCAGAGCCCCATTCTAATGGGAGGGACATCATGAAAAGGATTATTGTTATTTTTACAATGTTTTTAGTTGTAGGATTAGCGTTTTTTCTTGCTTCTTGTAGTCATCTTCCCAGTGGTTCAGGGGAAGGGCCGAGAATAGCAGCCTTTCGTCTCCCAGGTGAATCAGTAAACGATGGCCCACGCCTGTCACCACAAAACAATATCAATACTCAGGATGCTTTTCAAGAGCTTGCAGTAGATATGGAAGATGATGACATATTACTGCTGATACGGCAATGGGAGCTCCTGTTACAATTTATGGAAGAAGAATCCATGGTTCGCACTTATAGGCGGGGCTTATTATTGGATAGGATGGAAGACTCGATTACGCCTCCATCTTTTTACGACTTATACGGCCATCAATGGAACTGTATTGCAATAATGGCCCTTGATCTTACGTTCACAGTTGGGCGCATGTGCCAAAATTACAGGCATAATGAACGGCTCCTTACGGCACTCCTTGAGTTTTCCGAGTTATGCGAGGATTTTATCCGCATCGACGTTGTAAGGGAAATGGCCAGCGGAATGCACCCCACCCGTCAATCTCTAACCCCAAGCGAACTAATATTTCTTGAGGCCTTGGAGGCCTATATGGACATAGTAAATATCCCATTTTGGTACGATATGTATACAAATGACCCGGTAATCACCCATATAGGGCTTCCAAGTCCCAATTCCCCAGGGGGCTACAACTTTTTTACCATATGGCTATACGACCTGTCTTATATCCCACTATGCAATAATGAACTGGCGGTATATACTATGGACTTAAGGAAGGAAATAACAGAATTTATCGGAATGGACACATACAGGTTTGAGTTTCGGGTAAACCGATGCGAAGGGATTGATATGTATGACACGAGCGATGAAGATAATTGTAGCATTATGGCTTATTGCAACCGCCGCATGGATTGCAGTACTTATAGGCAACATAGTTACCAATGGGTGGGGTATAATCGGTGCTAGAGATATCTGGCCTATGGTGGTGGCAGGGTTAGTTGTAGTTGCGTGTATCATTATAAACAGAAGGCTGTCACAAAAAACATCTGAATCTGATGAAAAATCTGACAGCAATGGTGAAGCTACTGCCGAACCAGATACAGATAGCTAACCACTATCTTTTCTCTTCATCAGACTTAGTGCATTTTACAAACAATACACGTGACACAAGTCCCGCACCTCCTGCAATACCAATGAACACCATTATTATTTCAAACAAACTTACCCGCGGCATTTGGAAGCGGATGGTCATTAATATACTGACGATAAGCACCACCACACCAATTATTAGTAAAAGCTTGGCACCAACAGATTTGGGGTTAAAAAATACCCATAATATACCAGAAATTAGCGGCACCAACGTTACCCCACTGGGAATGGTAGCACCGCCAATGTTTAAGCCTGCGCCCCATCCTACGGTAACTTGAACCATGGATGTAAGCCAAAACAGCCCTGCTACCAACATAACCAAACCTACGAGAAACATTGCTGGCTGATTTTTCATGTAACGTAAAACCTCCTTATTCATATATAGCGATTTCAACTAAAGTGACAGCTTTTGTCACTCTTAGTTGAAACGCTTTCTGAAACCATAGTATAGTGAAATAATTCGAAATCGGTCTCGCCTATCGCGGCAAAATCGCCCTAAAACGCCTTATTTCGGCGTTTCAGGGTGCCGCTCAGGCGAGATTGTTTCTCATTGATTTCACTATAATTGCAATCCCGCATTTTGGATTGAAAGTACTATATGGGCACAGCATAGCATAATAGTGCCTAGCTTGCACGTTTAATTGCTCCCTGAAAAGTACTACGATAAGAATGCGTTAGGACTCGCTATCATCCCGCCCTTGCCTGGTGATTTTATACCCAAGGGCTTTTTTTGTGCATGATTTCACGCACTTGCCACAGCGAAAGCATTCTGGGTCATTGGGTTTATGCATGGGCTTTATTTTGATATGACAGACCTTTGAGCAATCCCCGCAAGTCGTACACTTGCTCTTATCACATTGCATATGAAGTATCGTTATGCGGTTTAACAATGCATAAATTGCGCCAAGAGGACAAAGCACCCGACAGAAAATCCTTAATATGAACACGGACAAAATTACAATCCCAAAAGCTATGGATATCTTTAAAATAAACTGAAAACCAATAAACTCCCGCAGAAAATCGTTAACCGCCATCAAGGGAACCGCACCAAACAGCGTACCGGTTGGGCAAATATACGCGCAAAACCAGGGATGACCCAACCCAGACAACTCATGTCTGATTGCCATGGGCAGGATTATCACAAACAAAAGAAGGACTACATATTTCACATAACGCAAAAACCGCAAACGCAATATAAGCTTAGGCGACTTTATCTTATATAGCAAATCCTGCAGCAAGCCCATTGGACAGACAAAGCCGCATATAAACCGGCCGAAAAAAACGCCTACTGTAAGCAAAAACCCAGTTACATACAGGCTAATATGATGCCTAACTCCCGCAAAAAACAACTGGGTCGCACCGATAGGGCATGATACAGCCGCCGCCGGACATGAGTAGCAGTTAAGGCCAGGGGTACATATGCGCTTAAGCTCCCCTTGATAGATTTCACCAGATATGAAATTATTCAAGAAGGGATTTTGGAGCAAGAAAAATCCAAACTGCGCTAACAATCTATTACGCTGTCGCAATCATAACCCTCCAGACGAGCAATGTTAATGAATGTGTTACTTTTCTGGTTTTGTCCAAAATGACAAAAGCGATTTAGCGCATATCAACCAATGCCTATACATTCCATACAGACAACTATAGCTTTTCTCAGGATTTCTAATGCCTCCCCACGAAGCAAACCCATAACAATCATGGTGATACCTGCAAATATCAACGCCATTTGTAATAACAGACGATTCTTCAATATTTTTTTCAATATACTCACCTGCCTAATGCATCTTCAATGGCCTCCTGGAATCTTTCCATACCGCCGCCTACAATCTGGTCTCCAATGACATTCCCATCTCTGCCGATAATAACACTGGTTGGGACAAATCCAGAGCTCAGCAATTCCATCAGGGGATTGAAATCATCATGGGTTGCATCTACGGTAATAAATGCTACCCCCGCTCCCTCGGTAATACGAATAGCAGTATCTCTAGCCGTGGCAAAATCCCCAAGCAGGGACATAAATCCTACCCTGTCTCCATATATTTCAGCCAGTTCCGCCAGATTAGGTATGCTATCCACACAGGCAGAGCACCAGGTTGTCCAGAAGTAAACGAAGAATATTTCTTTTTCGCCTAAGGACGCCGCAGTTACTTGGTCGCCATGTAAATCTTCGGTGGAAAAGCTGAAAGGAAATGAAAACATGTTCGCGCTCGGTTCGTGCGCTGATTCAGGGGTCGGTATAGGTTCGGGTTCTGGTGACGACACGACTGATTCCTCTGTTGGTTCATCCTCTTCCTCCGGTGTGGGGGTTGCCTCCGGCTCTGGTTCCGGGGTTTGCAAAAACGTGTCGGCCTCTTCACTCACTAGAGCAATATCTGATGCGACTTCATTGGTACAGGCTATAAGCAATAATAATGCCATAATTAGTGCACAACAAACATAACATAGTTTTATAGAGAACTTCATTGGGTTCAATCTCCTTTACATATATATAATTTAAGCGAAATCAAAGTCATCGTATCATAATACTATCAGCAATATCAATATTTTATTTTTCGTCTAATAAAAAACCGGTGTATGGTTTCAAAATCTCCCTAAAACCATACACCGGCTTTAACTTTTACATCCTACTCAGCAATCCCAATAACCAGCCCCACAGTCCTCAAATACTCTGGCTGAGTAACCTGCTTTGGAGCATAAGACTTGTTCAGAGACTCCAAAAATATAGCCCCCTTCTTATTATCAATCCGAAGGCGTTTACAATACGCCTCTCCGTCATATACAAATATCCCTACATTGTCCGGCCCTACCTTGGGGGCTGCCTTCACAAAGACTATATCCCCGTCACAAATCTTGGGCTCCATGCTGTCGCCTCTTATCCTAACACAGAAGTCAGCTTGTTCACTCACTGGAGTTGCCATAAAACGCATTACCTCGAAGTCTGTATCACTGTCATCTGTGAGATAACTGCCCAAGCCCGCAGAAGCCCGCTGTTGATACACATGCAGCGTGACCCATTGGTCATCCATCTGCTTGGTGGTGCCCTGGGCCTTAGCCCCTAGAAAGTTGACTCGTTCCAGTTCCTTACTCATTACCACGTCTATTAAGTCCTTGCCGTGGGCGTCAAGCTGCCGGTATTGGGCGATATGATTATGCTCTGTATCTGTAAGAATCGCAACTTCGTCGGCTTTGCGGCGGTTTTCTGTCATACCCATCAAATAATCAATGGAGACCCCAAAATGCCGCGCAAGCATCTGAAGCACTTCGGAGTTGGGCTCCCTAAATCCAGACTCATAATTGGCATAAGTGCTGTAATTAATGGGCAGCATGGTCACAAGTTCTCTCTTACTAAGATTCTTTTCCCGGCGCAAAATGCGCAATCGTTCCGCTATCACCATAAGACGCCCCTTTACTTCCATATAGTCATTACACGTAAGAACTATGGATTGTCTCTCCACCAGGGGCGGGCAGGCAATCCAATCTCGCTTTTAATGCACAGTACGTGCGTTCGTTATTCCGATTATAGTACACGGGAAATATTTTTGCAACGATAATTCTATAAGCATTGAGTAAAATGTTGCACTGCGAATATATTTTCGAATTTATTCCATGTCATACACTAATAGTGTAAGAACAGTCGCCACGGACAAACGCAATTCCACAGAGAGAGGGGAACGTATGTGCATCAATACATCTATATTAGACGACTGGGTATGCCAAAAGAGCTATTACGACAGAGGTGCTTAGGGCCTTGTCTCGCCTTTTCGAAGACTACAGCATAGACTATTTACTAAAGGAAAGGAGATGATGGCTATGCTATTTGTCAAGGCCGCACTTTTGGCGATAGCAGGAGCAACAGGCGGCATCTTAACTCAATTGTTGGGTGGGTTTGATCATCTGATAAAAGCCCTTATCATGTTTATGGTTATTGATTTTATCAGCGGTTGGTTAGCGGTTACCCTGTTCAAAAAATCCGAGAAAGCTGACCCAGAGCGGCCACCTAAAACTACCAGATTACAGGGTATAATAAAAAAGGCCTGTATGCTCTTGATGGTAATCGTAGCGGTACATCTAGACGGGCTCCTTGGCACAAACAGCCTAACCCGTGATGCATTAATAATTGCTTTTTCAACCAATGAGCTGTTGAGTATATTGGAAAACATGGGCGATATGGGCATCAAAATGCCAGAAGTACTTGCAAATGCGTTAGAGATATTAGGGAAACGTAAGAACGACTAAAATATATTGCAAAAGAGCCGATTCCTTCAATTTCGGGGAATCGGCTCCTTTTTATGTTCACTTGACAGGGTCAAAGAGACAGAGCCCAGCACAACAAGTGCGCAATTCAGAACAAGCGGTGCCGAATCCTCAGATAACAGCGACTCTACAATCCCTTCGATAAACCCCAACATGTAGGATAAACATAATAGGAGGAACCCTACTCCGATTCCGAGTTTAATATACACCATTTTCCATGGCTCTATAACTAACTGTTCCTCAGTCAGTTTAGCTCTATTGCCTTTAGCTAATACAAATGCAATATGGATAACCACAAGGGACATACCCATTGATACAAAATATAAAATTGCAGAGAAGCTTGTTGGGGGATTATTATTGATGAAGGTATTTACGAGGATTGCGGCGAATAATATAGCGAATTAATTCGAAATCAGTCCAGCCTGTCGCCGAAAACGTGTAGAATCGTTCACGATTTTCGGCTCGGTCTGGACTGTTTCTCATTTAATTCGCTATACATATCCGATTATTATGCTGATGACTACTGCTTTATAGAGTTTAGCGAATCCGATGTTTGACATTTATGTTCCCCCCTATCCGCCCATTACGGGTGATATCATCACCAACTAGATTCTTATCTTGTATAACGAAATATGGGTGTAAAGCCCCTAAGGAAAGACGCCACAGGGGGCGAAGTCATACCCATTAGCTTAATAACATTGCTATCCTCGGGCTTCACAATGGACGTGTTACTTTTCCGGTTTTGTCAAAAGTGACAAATCCGCTTTACTGCATGGCTATAGAACAAAACGCGCAAAGCGCGCTTTTGTTTCCGACCACGCAAGTAGAAATTGCGAAGCAATTTCCTAGCATATAAAAAGAACATCCCGGCGCAATGCTGCCTCTTGGGATGCTCTTCTTAAGTTCTTATTTATCCCTGGGCTTCCAGGTAGTTATTAATTTCTTCTGCCAAGGCATCTGCGTCCATTCCATGGACTACGGCAGCCTCTTCCAATGTCTCGCCTTTGGCGGCGGGACAGCCTATACAGTTCATGCCTTTGCTTAATAAGATCGGGGCAATACCTGCATCAACTTGCAAGATATCGCTTATTATCATATCTTTCGTAACTTTTGCCATAGTGGCCTCCTTTGATTTTAATGGGGCTCTGCCCCTCTCACACATTTGCTATGCAAATGCATTCACATAAAGCCCTGCCACTACGGCAGGGCTAATGATTCATTAAATTAGCAAACCCGGGAAAGTACCTAAACGCTACCCTTCCCAGAATTCTACCTCTTGGAATAAATACCTCGCTCCATTGCCTGGAGTCTACTGAGTTGGTACGGTAATCCCCCAGGACAAAGAAATGCCCATCTGGGACCACCCATGGATACAGCACTCCTGTTTCCTCATTGGGCACCCCATGGTTACCTACCAAAGCTCCTTTTACAAAATCATGTCGCTCCGGCACCGCAGAACCGTTAATATATACATGGCCGTCAATAATGATTACTCTGTCCCCCGGCAGGCCGATAATACGCTTAACATACAGGGTGGGATCCCCTTCCGGTCCGCGAAACACAACCATATCAAAACGCTGCGGCGGCCTAAAGAGGTAAGACAGTCTAAAGGCTACAATCCGGTCATTGGTCATAATCGTGTCTTCCATACTACCGGATGGCACCAAGGCGTTTACAATCACAAAGTTATTAATCGCAAAGGCCAGTAGCAAAGTAAGTATTATGGTCTTGGCCCAGCTCAGGGCCTCCTGCCATAATTCCTTCTTTACATCTGGTGTATCGTCTTCCTTTACGACTGGTGCTTTTACAACGGGTTTATAGTAGATTTTTGGGGGTTTTTTAGGGTCAATCATTTAAATTACCTCGAAACATGAGAGTTTTTGTAAGAGCGGCCTTGCGCCCCCACTATTGCTATTATCATCTTTCGAAGTATAGCATATAAGCCTGTAAATATAAAGGGTTTAACATATTTGTAAGGAGTTAGAATATAGGGTAGAATGTAATTACATCATAATAAACTTATGAAAGGAGAATGACTATGAAGTATGTAGCCTTGAACAATGGTGTCAAAATGCCCATGCTCGGCTATGGGGTCTTCAAAATAGACGACGATCAGTCTGGCGTAGAGGCCGTAAAGACTGCTATCGAAGCAGGCTACCGTAGCATAGACACTGCAGCGATTTACGGCAACGAAAAAGCCGTAGGCCAAGCAATAAAGGAATGCGGTGTGCCACGGGAGGAAATTTTCCTCACAACCAAGCTCTGGAACGAAGCAATGCGCGTCGGCAACCAAGTGGAATCCTTTGAGCAAAGCCTGGCTGACTTGGGAGTAGACTATGTAGACCTATACCTGGTTCACTGGCCAGTAAGGGGCCATTATGTTGATACGTGGCTGGCCATGGAGAAAATTTACAAGTCTGGAAAAGCCAAGGCAATTGGAGTTAGCAACTTCCTGCCACATCATATTGATGACATCGCCAAGGTGTGGAGTGTAGTACCTGCCCTCAATCAATATGAGATGCATCCACTCCTTACCAGAAAACCCCTTCTAGCCCATTGCAAAAAGCATGGGATAGTATCGCAATCCTGGGGGCCATTAGGCGGCAGCGATCCGGATAACAAAGTAAGTCTGCTGGATAACCCAGTAATTGCAAAAATCGCAGAGAAATATGGAAAATCCCCTGCACAAGTAATACTGCGCTGGAATATCGATATTGGTGTCGTGTGTATTCCAAAGTCAATAACCCCCAGCCGGATTAAGGCAAACATTGATGTTTTTGATTTCGCCCTGACTGGGGAAGACATTGCAGTAATAGACGGCCTTAACAAGGATGCACGATTTGGCCCTGACCCGGACACTTTTGATTTCTAGTATGTTGCCAGTTCTGATAAAAAGCCCACTACATCCAAGTGGGCTTTTTCATATGCCAGGAAACTGTATAAAAAAGCGACTACGTCGACCTGAATCAAGCTTCAAGACGGCGAAGCCGCTTTTTTATATGCTAGGAAATTGCTTCGCAATTTCTGCTGGCGCGGCCATAAACAAAAGCGCGCTTTGCGCGTTTTGTTCTGGAAGAACGATTTAATTAATATGTAATATCTACATATATACATGTACATAGCAATAACATAAAATAATATTCTACAACAACACATGGGAGCCAACAATGAAACGCGATATTCTAACTAGCATAGCATTAATATTACTCGCCGTCGGGTCCTTTGTTTATCCTCTTATACAACAGAGCCGATTTGAGGCCCGTGCCCAGGTAGCCATTATTAATTTTGAAGCCCGTATGGATAATTACCGTTGGGAGCATATTGAGCGAGTGATTGCCAGTGACGGAGACTACATCCCTCTGGAGGATGACCCCAATTTTTGGCTGAACTTTGTAATAGGGGGGCTGTCAATAGCCAACCATTTACTTTATCTAGGGGATCAGGAGCATCTTCTGGATCCGTTTAATTATGGCCATCCTTCATTTTATATGCGGCCATTTGGACTTGATTCCAGTATCATAGGCATATTGCGACTTCCTTCAATAGACGTTAGCGCACCTATTTATATGGGTGCCAGCGCGGAGCATCTCCTTCAAGGGGTAGCTCATTTGACCCATTCTTCTTTTCCTATCGGGACAGAAAATTCTAATGCTGTGATAGCCGGGCATAGAAATATGGCCCATTCTAGGGTATTTAGAAATCTGAATCAATTAAATATTGGGGACGAGGTAATAATAACAAGCTTAATACAAACTTTGGTATATACGGTAATAGAGACAAGAACCGTTGATTCTAACCAAACATCTGTCCTAACAATTCAGCCGGGGCGAGATTTAGTGACTCTTGTAACCACATCAAGTGGGAGGGGAAATCGACGCTTCATTGTGGTTGCAGAGAGAGTGGAATAAAAAGGTTGGCGTATACATATGTATACCGATTCCATCCTGCTTAGGTAGAATCGGCAAAGATTAGTGAGCACAGGCACAACTCGCATTTTCTTCAAAATGAAAGTAGCAGGTAATTTTTGGCGGTATTACAAATCCCACAATCCAGCTTTGGTAACAATCAACGCATACATCAATGCCATGGATTTCGCCGTCATAAGGGGAATGATATCCCCACGCTTTAGAAATCGAAAGATGGTCTTCGAAATAACCGATGGTGTCTTTATTCACACTACGCCCGCAGACATTACATTGAACATCTGATAAAGCCTCTCGGACAACAGTCTCTTGTAAAAAAACGCGCACCCTTTATCCCCCCAATTTAACTATGATTGCCGCCCCCGCCTCTGGCGGGAGCGGCCGATTACGGTTTTATAGTGATTCTCTTGAAAACAAGCTCGCTTGTTTTCAAGAGGAATCACTATATAGTCGTTCATCTTTAAAATGAGCAAACTCATTTTAAAGATGAACGACTATACACGCATAAAACCACGTAAGTTTCACAAACTAAAGTCAACAAAAAATAAGCATGATAATAGTATCCCGCATCGTGGATTAAGTATCCCGGTTATTTCTGCAAACCCAAGGACAGCAAGTCCCAAAGTTAGTATATTATGTAAAAATCAAATTATTCCCTTCGCCCAAATACAGAAAACTCCACTCGCAAATTATCATCCCCATCATCGGAAAAATCTATACGGAGCGTTCGTACAAAAGCCTCGCTGCTTGCAAGACCATAGATAAACTCATCACTTCTTTCTCCCGAAAAAACAGCAGAAATTTGCATCTCCACAAAAACACTGCCATCTGCTGCCATATCCCGTTCCACCGGCTGGGTGGCATCGAATCTCTGAATCTCAAGACCATATGTAATCGCAAGATTCTGCACACTAGCCATTGCAACGGCCAGACCATCGTAAGGCAATAACCTGCGAGGTTCAAAATCTGCCTCTCGTTCATGATACTCCCGAACCAATGCGACATAACTGTTATAAATCTCTTGCTGCCGCCGGATATTTCCCCGACTGTTTAGCCAAGCTGCACCTGCAGGATACAGCAAAATATATCCGACAATAAGTAGAAGGCCCAAATTCCCAAGAAGGAAGAGCCTTAATATACTTCCAGGTTGATTTTGTAAACTTTTAAGCCTGCGCCACATGCTACACCGCCGATATCCTGTTAAGCAACCAACCACTATCTACAAGCCAACTGGTTACAGCCGAGCCTTGGATAAGCCCATAAATCCCCTCGTTGGCACCCACAGAAAAGAACATCATAACAACAGTAAGTCCAAGCCATACTATTCCTACCCCAATAAGTGCACCAGCAATCAATCCTCCAGCCCGGTTGAATGTATTGACCACGGGAATAATATCTACAATTTTAAGGGCCTTGCCGATAAAATGGAGTATCAGCAGCACAAGAAGAAATACTACCACAAGAGAAATAACATTAATCACAATATTGGCAAAAAAACCAGTGATATATTCCTCAATTGTATTGACCCGCAAAAGATAAAACATATCCGGTGTATTGCCTTCATACAACATGTCCCGCATTGATTGGGGCAGAGGAAGGGAATTGATTATCTCATTGCCGCGAACAGCCTCGGGAATCGCCGGATTAGGCGCATTCTCCCGAAACACCCCCTCGATATTGGTAGCCCCGGCAATACGCAAACGAATATTTTCAAAAATAAAAGAATCCCGAAGAAACCGCGCAACAACGGGATATAACCGGCTGGCGAGGAAAAAGGCCAAAATAAAAGAGACGAACCGGTAAACGGTACAAACAAACCCCTTACGAAAACCGGCAAAGGCACAGATTGCTAAAATGGCCAAGATTACAAAGTCTAATGTGTTCAAATTTATCCACCTCAAGTATTTTAAACATACTACCATATGATGGTTCAATGTCCAACAACTATTTCATAAGGTATTCCATCACCTTGCCGATATATTCGTCCAATCCTGGGCCTGTATCAACAATAAGATACTCATGACCCTCAGGCCGCTTTAGGCTTTTTGTTGGTTTCACCGCCTACAAAATTGCTTTACAATCCTCATGAATCTGCGCTTTTAATGCCTCAAGATTTTCGAACCGTCTCTCCGGCCGGATAAAACACAAAAACTCTGTACGAATATCCTTGCCGTATAAGTCCCCGCCACAGTAATCCAGCAAATATGTCTCCACAGAGCGAGGTGCATCGGCCCCTTCCACTGTCGGCCGCACACCGATGTTTGTTATGCCTTTATAACTTACCCCATCAAAGAATGTCCGAGTAGCATATACTCCATCTGTGGGCAAAAATTTATCCTCATGTGGATATATATTAACTGTTGGAATCCCAATAGTACGCCCAAGCTTCCGGCCTGGGGTTACCTTTCCCATGATAAAAAATGGATAACCCAAAAGGCCTTCTGCCTGGGAAAGATTATTTTCCGATAAAAGAGCCCGAATCGTGGATGTGCTGGTTTTTCTCCCTTCGCCTATATGAGGGATTTCTCGGACTTGTATACCTGCTTGCCGAAGAGTATCCGCAGTACCCTCGCGTCCACAACCAAAGCGATATCCTTTTCCTACTACAACAATTCGCCCTTGCAGCTCTTCACGTATCTTGCGGCAAAATTCCTCCGGGGAAAGTGCCGCAAAATCCACATCAAAGGGATACTCAAGCAAATAATCCACTCCAAGCTCCGCCACAAGATACTCCCGCTCCACACGGGTAAAAAGAGGCTTATATTCAGGGTCAACCAACACCTGATATGGATGCGGTTCGAATACAATCAAAGCCGTGGTAAGTCCATGCGCACTTGCCAATTTCATCATTTCACTAACCAAAGCCTGATGCCCTAAATGAATGCTTTCAAACTTGCCAACAGCCAACACACAGGGCACCGACATTTGTATATTTTCACCTTGCAGTATAATCACATCATTACCTCCAAGCGTAGTTTGCTACCGTGAATGGAATACAGCCCAATCAACCCGCCCGGGCCATAAAGCCAGATTTTATCATCTATATGTGTAGGCATGTCCACTAAATCAAAGGGCAGAAGGTTGCCATTTTTGGCCATTGCAAGTCCCTCAGGCTTCACAAAAGCCTGTGGAAATGGGAGTACCTTTTCCACCAGCAATAGCATATCAGAAAGATTACCGGCAACAGCGGCATCTTTAATTTCTCCAATCTTATAAGCCCTGTCCAAAGAAAACCCACCGCTACGAGTACGCACAAGTGACCCCATAGCGGCCCCACACCCTAATGCCTCTCCAATATCCATACAAAAACTGCGAATATACGTCCCCTTAGAGCATACCACATCAATGGTAAATTTATTTTCCATTAGCCTAAAATCCACAATCTTAATTGACTCAATGCGAACATCCCTTGACTTACGCTCCACAGTTTCCCCGCTTCGCGCAAGTTCATACAGCCTCTTCCCACCTATTTTTATTGCAGAATACATAGGAGGTACTTGGGATTGCAAACCGCGGAATTTTTCCACAGTATCAAGGATAACATCTTCAGTTTGGTTTACGCGAGCTTGGCATAATATCTGCCCGGTCATATCACCGGTATCCGTGGTGACCCCCAGCACAACCTCGGCAACATAGGACTTATCCTGTCCCATGACCATATCGGACAGCTTGGTAGCCCGCCCAAGGCAAATTGGCAGTACCCCCTCAGCTTGAGGGTCCAATGTCCCTGTATGCCCGACCTTGCCACGGGTAAGCCTGCGGATAATTGCCACCACATCATGGGAGGTATACCCAGCTTCTTTGTAGACATTAAAAAAGCCCGTCATGGGCATCAACTCCTTTTAGGAAGGTAGAATATATGTATTATACCGGCTTTGACCAAAATGACAAAACCAGTCTACATATGTAAACGGCTTCTGCCAAAATGACAAAACTCATATCGACGCTTCAAGGCCAACGCCGTTTCACGAAAATCATCCATCCCAGAAACTCTAATCACCGGGCAAGCAAGAGTCTTTGCCCACGCTTCTTGGGACGCAGCGGAACGGGTTTCCATTCCTCCGGTATCATACGTAGCACTATATGCCAGAAATTCTTTATGAGACTCATATAAATCCCCACCAGGAAGGATGCGGTTGCCATAACGATTTAGCTCACGTTTTTTGAGCCGGGCAAGCCTTACCTCAGTCGGAGTTTGTATGAATACAGCCATGGAAAGCATAGGGTCAATAATGCCGCCCCATTCCCGCAAGCAACCAGACAAAACAAACTCACCCTTAATCAAAGACCGCAACAAAGCAACGCGCTCGTCATTAGAGCGTATTTTTATGTATGGCGGTTCGGTTTTTTCCCATACATAATCATCTATGTCATGATGCTCGAACTCCAATAGCCGCGCCAGTTCGCGCCCAAGAGTCGTTGTACCTGACCCAGATGCCCCAAACATAATAACCCCATGATAGCTATTCACCGCCAACACCCTGATATTCTTCGATAAATTTCCTAAGTACAGGCAGTACCGTCGGACTTATATCCCGAGGGATATTATCCATGTCAAACCATTGCAAATCCAAACATTCCTCAACTTGCATAACTTCTTCACCTGAGAAATCGTCGCATATATAAACCATATCAATAATATAAAATTCATTGCCATCAGGGTAGATGTGGTGGAAATCCGGGCCAGAAAACACGCCATAAAGCTTAAGGGAATACGCCGTAAGCCCCGTTTCCTCTAAGAGCTCACGTTTTGCCGCTTCTTCTACGACTTCTCCCAGCTCAACGCGTCCGCCGTGATAGCCCCAGCACTTATTATCTCTTCGCTGTTGCAGAAGTATCTTTCCGTCCTTATGCAGTATTACACTTGCGCCAAATAAATGAGAGGCTTTACTCATAGCTCCAAGGCCTTCCTGATATCCGCTACAATAACATCGGAAATAGCATCAACGGCTTTCTTTCCAAGCTCTTTAGATGATGTCGCCCGTAAATCCTCGCCAAAGTCCCAGTGAGGGGTTTCCTTGTGATAGTCCAATGGGGCATCTTTATATACCTTCATATCATCCATAACCTGGTCATATGTCTCCCAGCGGATTAAATCCGGGTACATATGCCAAAACATAGATGTTTCCCACTTGCCGGCGTGGTCCGCAGGGACTTCCCCGTCTACTAACACGTCCTCATACTCCGGCCTTGCGATAATCTGTACATCCGGATTGGCCGTAGCCCATTCCGATGACACTTTCTTAATGAATGTCACTTGCGTAATGCCATAGTGTCCTGTAATAAGAGCGATAACCTTGGCTCCCACCTTTTTAAGCTGAGTGAAAATTTCGTAAAACAGGGGATATAACGCCTCTTCGGAAAAGGTAAGTGTCCCAAGATAAGTAGAAAACCCAGGCGTCCCCCAATAATTGGGGGGCAGCACAACCCCACCGCCAAGCTTGCGCGCCACTTCAAGGCAAATACCATAGACCTTCATTGAGTCCTGCCCTAAGGGCAGATGATTGCCATGCCATTCTAAGAGGCCGGTTGGGACTATAAATACGGGGCACTTGTTAACCATATCCATTAACTCATTGGGAAACATGTACTCAAATCTGCATTCTTTCATGTTGGCCTCCTTTGACTTATCTAAATCGCTCTTTCAAACCGGCTTGGCTGAGAATATCATTTGCGGTATGTCTTGATTTCATGTTTTTATTAATCGAAACTGTCTTGTTGTCATTTGGGTCCTGCCATATGTCATGGCTACCTCTACTCCCATGCCGAAAGAAGCTCCATCCATGTTTACTCAGAAGTTCTTTCAGTGGCTTGCTGTAATCCCTCATTATGAAACCATCGCCGTTTCGACTTCGATACGAACCGCTTCAAATATCAGATGAACTGGCCCTTCGTAATTACAATTGAGAACTAGCATCTCTGGGGCAGCGGCTCTAACATCTTCGACTAAAGTATCGAAGGATTCGGACTCTAAGCATAGGCCTGGGATGTCGCCTGTACGGGTAAACCATACGTTAGCTTCGCTGTCCCATATTAGTTTAACTGTGCATTTCATTAGATATCAAGCCTCTCTAAGATATAGGTCACGAGAAAGTAAGTCGTGCAACATCTTGGTACTTATTTTGATTTAAGTAAAGCTTTCATTTGCTTTTCAATTGCAGAATTAAAGTCTAACTCCATTATACCCACAGACTTATTGTAATCTTCGTAAAACTCATTAAACAAGCCAGTCTCAATTATTTCGATTAAAAGTTCTTTGTTTAAGTTAATTTTCACATCTATATCTGCCCAATATTCTTCGCTAACTAACGGCTTTGCCATGCCGTAGCTCCTTAATAGGTTTTCCCTTCGCGCATCAACGATTGCAAATGCACTCTTATTATCAATTGCCATATTTGTATGTGCTAACTCATGTAATATTTCATATAGCTTCGTATACCTAAAAAGGCGGACCGAATCATTTGATTTAGACTTGTTACTAATCAATGCAAGAATGAGGCTAATTGTAGTTGTAAAGATACCAACAGCAGCTGCAATCAGTGCCGCAATAACAGTTGGTGCCATGATAGACTCAATAGCCATGTTCTCCCCCCCCACATACAAACTATAATCTAGCTAGTAGCTCCGGCTCAACAATCTTTAACACCTGCTCAAGCACACTTTCCATCGTCCCAACCATAGCACACCCAGCCGCCATCCTATGCCCGCCTCCCCCTAGGGATGCTGCAATTTGGCCTATATCCAAGCTCCTTGAGCGCATACTTACTTTGATTTTTTTTGTTCCCTCTTTTGGCTCGGAGCTGGGGGGAGGGTCTTCTGGTGCGTCGGTGGGTTTTACGGTTTGGTGTCGTTCATACAAAAATAAGGCAACCTCTGCGCCCTTGGTGCTCATTAGGTATTCCACTACATTGTCCATTTCGGCTGAGTCAGCTCCCGCGGCGACTAACATTTCTCTTGTTAGGCAGGTGTATACCAGTTTTCCATCTAAGACTAGTTTACTTGCACCTAGGGCTAAACCCAGAGCCTTGGACGCCTCGAAGCTGTGCTTGTGCATTACCTCATTGTAGATATCCGTGAAGGGGATACCCGTTTCCATTAGCCTCACAGCGGCTTCCATAGTGGATCTACCGGTACTGGAATACTTGAAACCGCCAGTGTCTGTTACTATTCCCGTGTAAATGGCAGTGGCTATTTCGGAATCCACGTCTACCAAAGCTTCAATTACCCTTAGTACCATTTCCGATGTGGAGGATGCATCCGGGTCTATTAAATTATACATAGCAAAGCCTGGGTTGGTGGCGTGGTGATCTATGCATATTGTAGTCTTTGCTTTACGAAAAAAAGGCCGAGCAAAGCTCAACCTTTCAACGTCGGCACAATCTAATGTGATAAA
>Ga0123355_10000921_pt1 | contig 40719 bp, 31 predicted proteins | sample TergutEmb28metaG_3_FD_89872 | JGI IMG/M metagenome (GOLD analysis project Ga0123355, IMG submission 89872) | Embiratermes neotenicus P1 segment gut microbial communities from Petit-Saut dam, French Guiana - Emb289 P1 | ecosystem: Host-associated > Arthropoda: Insects > Digestive system > Gut ...
GGCATCTCGGATATCATGATAACCCACTCCGCAACACTGGCGATATTTGAACTTAAAGTTGCTATTTCCTGTGCAATATTATGCGGGTTTTCTGCCATGCGCCTCGCTTGCCTTGCCATCATTTCCAGCAAATTGGCATTGGTGCTTTGGTCGCCACCGGCTACTCTTTCTACTTCATATTGAACAGCTACAAGCCTGTCGGCTACGGCTGTAAATGACTCAACAAAATCGGGAACCCGCAGCTCTATTTGGTAATCTATAAAGCGGTCGGGGGTTTCCCCGGTTATTTGTATAACACTGATGAACAGGTTATTTAGTTTTCGTAGGATATCTTCAACTTCTGCCAAGGGGGCGGCATAGTCACCCAGTACGTTTTCAAGCATGATGCGGTTTACGCCGGCCTCAAGCCAGATAGGTAGTGTCTCACCGTCCCGGTAAATGCCAAACTGCTGAAAATGACCGGAAAACGGGAAACCAAGACTCTCGGCTTCAGCAAAAGGCACTTCGCCATTTACCCAAAGCCGCCTAAAGGATACCACGCCACGGCTAAGATGCTGGCGTGTGCGGAAAGTTATGCCGTAGTATCCTGCTGTTGGTACATATATATCCCAGGCCAAAGTTTCCCCAGGTGCCTGCCAAGAGTTGCCGCCGATGGTATTAAACCTAAAGCGGTATGGATGATGAGGATAAGTATCCGGGTTTACAAAGTCGACTTGATTAATAATTGTACGTGCAGATTTATACACGGCCATTGTTGCCCCATGTATACGCTCTGCCTGCCCGGTAATAGGGGGGCCGGTATAAAAATAGCCGCTATTTGGCGGCGATGCGTCAAAGGGCAGCACACGAGGTGCCTCCCTAAATATAATCTGTCCGATTTTCATAGGCTCACGCACGGATAAAAATGTGATGGTATGTTGCCCCGCCTCAAGGAAAACCTTGTAAGGGCTAAGGGTGCGCCTTTGGGAATCGGTTAAATAAATCCCAGTCCATTCGAATACTTCTGAGGGTTGTGGGCGGATTTCATTGCCCCCTCTTAAAGAGATAACTTGACCGGAGGTATTATCGAAACTGCGGTTAAATAAAATTTGACCAAGGCCATTAAATGGGATTTCGTCATTGATAAGTATGCGTCTTTCGATAGTGGCATATGTGCCAGGTATAGGCATGTATTCCACAAATATGTTATAAAAACCGGCAACTTGGGCATTGAAGGTAAAGCTTATCGCGCCCGCGGCACCTGTTTCTGCGCCACTTTCTGTAATAATCGGATCAATGCCATATAGACCCATAGCTGTACTTAGGTCTACATGTATTTCCGCATCCGCGAACTGATTATCCCAGCCATGATAGCTGAGATGCTCTGCATACGATGCCTCAAAAAATTCAAATCCCCCGGTTCCGATTATAACCCCCGGGGGGCCGCCGGGGGCAGAACCCCTCCTGGCTATTACAAAGATTGCAATAGCCAGGATAAGGACTGCCAAAGCGGAAAGCCTTAGCTTTCTCGTCATTCCACTGTCACCTCTATGGTGATGCTTGCGGTATTACCCGCGAAGTCTTCAACTGTAAATTCAACAGGGTATTCGCCAGGAAGTGTTACATCAAGCTGGCCAAGGTTTGGTACAAGGCGGTCACGGAGGTCGTTGCCGTGGGCGTCTCTTACTTCGTAGATGAAGTAATACCAGTTGATATCTGACGCGCTGGTATCAAGTACAACTACAGGCATCTCTTCACGTGCCACGATTGTTGGGGCGTCTGTATTATCTGGGTCATATACGATTACTTGCTGGTTATGCCATCCTGTGATATTGCCATCGGAGTCCTGCAACCTTATGCGGATACCTGGGTTGTAGGTGCCAGGGGTGCTGGTGTCTGTTGGTGGATCGGCATATTCCCAGTTAATATCGTAAAGGGCTGCCATAATGTCAATTGCACCGTCTACGATACCGGTAGCCTCAAAGAATGGCACAAAATCAAAGGTTTCAAGGTCTGTACCAATAGGCATAATTACAGGCGATGAGGTGATGCTTGGTGGCATATTGTTAACAAACTCGTCACGTTGCAGCGCACCGCCGATTACATCAAGCCGCTCGTGCACAAGGTGAACCATCTGCGCCACCTGCACGGCATATGCAGGCGAGCCGTCAAAGCCAAAGATTGATTGGCCAACGATGTCTTGCAGTACCAAGTCACTTATACCAAGGATATCAACAAACTCGTTGGCAGAGCTAGGTGAGTAATTGGTGAAGATATAAAGAATATCTTGGCCGATTTGTGGATGGAAAATGTCATAACCAAGGGCTACCGCTTGGGCTTCCGCTGTTGCTTGGCGGAAGTCCATTGCATTTTCTACGCCGCCAATATTACGCCATGATTGAATGGTGTAAAGCCTAAATGCTTCAAGGGCGATACGGGCTTGCTCGTCGCTGGTGCCGCGAAGTACGGCAAAGCTGCTGCCTGGGTTCTTTTCCATTTGAACGCGTGGGTCGTCAAACTCAAGGAAGTCTGCCCTTGGGAATGGGATAATACCCATGCTTTCGCCGCGCTCGGCCAAAGCGTTACCAGAGCTTGTTTGCATCCAGTTGGGGATTTCGGCAAATACCATCTCGCCATTGGCGAAGTCGCCACCGCTCCATGTCCATCCGGGTACAACGCCGCTGGAAAGCTGAACATTCATAAGGCCGCGGGTCATTAGTCTGTCAATAAATTCTACTGCTTGGATAGCTTCCGGGGTGTCGATTTGCAGGCCTTGGCCGCCAAATACGGACATACCGGCTGATTGCAGGGCTTTACGCACTGTAAAGCGGTAGTCTGTTTGGAATGGTGTAATTGTCTCTTCTGGGCGAACCGGTGCCGGCACGCCGCGGAAGTGGGCTTCTACTACTTCGAGGTATTCTTCAAAGCGGCTCCATGTCCATTCCCCTGCAAGGTATAGGCAGGTTGGGAAGATGGTATTGCCGTTTTCGTCACGTAGGCCGTCAACTTGCTCTAGGTATGTGATGTTAAATACCATCGGCCATGTGAGGATGTGCGCTATTTCGTTGCCAAGGAAGAAGTTGTTCCCAAATAGCGGGTCAAGGAACATCCATGATGATTCTTCGTCAGCGAAGAGATCGGCAAATTGGTCTATCGGGCGTAGGATATTCTGGGCAAGAATTGTGCCCTGGCTACCGCTCCACATACCAACGATATCCGCGAATGGGTCGCCTGCTAGTACGCTTGTCAGCAACACTTCGCGCAGGTCGGCTGGATACTGCACAAATTCGATATACACGTTAAGTTCGTCAAGAACAGTTTGCCATGCATTCTCCAGTGCCCAGTGGCGGTGGGGTTCCATTGCGATTTCACCTGTGATAGGGTCGCGCCAGTTTGGGTCGTCACCTGCTTGCCACCATACGGCTATGGTTACAACTGTTGGGTCACCGTCGTGGACTAGGGGTGCCGGTTCGTCATCGTCGTCGTCTTCTACTTCCGGGGGTGCTTCTACTTCATCTTCTACTACCGGTTGCGGGGTTGGTTCTGGCTCGTCATCGCTGCCACATGCTGTGAAGGCAAACATCAAGCCCAGAATCAAAATGAGACCTAAGATTTTTTTCATGCCTTTTACACTTCCTCTCATAATGTTGTTTAAATTATTCTTTGCAGTTAGAAATGGGGGCTGTAAATATTTCCACCAATCCCAACCTGCAAAACTTATGCCGTGAACGAATCATACAAAGGAATCGGGTTTTGCACAAGAGATATATGTGCATATAGTATATGCAATTGGTTCTAATTATTTTGCCCCATTGCCAATATTGTTAATGTTACAGTCTTGTTACAAGCATATATTCCATGGGAAATGTACAATATGTTCTACCAAGCGTGTTGCTCATGTCTGTAAGCCTTATTTTTATTGACATTTATCCGAGCAGAGCCTAATATGCAAAAAAGGTTCTGCTACAGAACATAAAGTCAATACTGTGTTTACATTTTCTAGGGTACAACTATAATCAGCCCGAAGGGAGAAAAAGATGGTTAAAAACATCCAAGTCGTTGACGTTACCCATCGCAAGAACGAGTACACAGGCTATCGTACCAGAAGGGAAAAAGGCCAGGATAGCATTTTATTTGTTCATTTTCTTTCACCCGCATCAGTAATAATCGACGATAACGCTATAGACCTTGCGCGCAACGCATGCATCATTTACACACCGGGGATAAAGCAAGACTACGGCGCGATAACCGAGTCATCCAATTACGAAAACAACTTTGTCACGTTTAAGACCGACACGCTGGCTTTCTTTGCACAGTACAAAGTGCCATTAAACGAGCCCTTTTATATAAACAACGAAGCAGAGATAACCGCCTGTGTAGAGTGGATAACATGGGCTTCCGCAAACCGCACACTATCTCTTGATGAGGAAAAGACAGAGCATGTACACGAACTTTTTACTTTGCTGGAAAAAGGGATGGTAGGCCTTGGCACCAAGAACATGCGAGTCAATCAAACCCGCCAGCGATTTATAGCCCTTAGGGGCGAGATAATGCTAAACCCAATGGGCTGGAGTGTGGGCAAAATGGCCGCGGCTTGTTGGCTTACAAGAAGCAGGTTTTTTGTGCTTTACAAGTCTTTTTTTAACATAAGCCCCAGTGATGACCTGCTTATGGCTGTGTTGACCCATGTGAAGGAGCGGCTGGTGACAACAACCGATTCCATCGCCATGATTTCTGCCGAATGCGGGTACGCGCGGGTGGAAAGTTTTATAAGAATGTTTAGTGACAACGAAGGTATTACCCCAGGGCAATACCGAAAAAAAAATAAGCCCCAGCGGGGCGTATAGGAGGGCAATATGTCTTCACGTATCACACAACCTATGAACTTGGGCTGGCTATTTCACAGAGGAGATGACCCAAGAGCTTGGCAGAACCGTTATGACGATAGCGGGTGGCGGGGGGTTACTTTGCCACATGATTGGTCTGTTGAAGAGCCTTTTAGTAAAGAGCATTCCAGTGGGACGGGATACTTGCCTGGTGGTGTTGGCTGGTATCGTAAGCATTTTACACTGCCAAAAATTGATGCGGCAAGCCGTGTAACCGTATGCTTCGAAGGTGTGTACAACAATAGTCAAGTGTGGTGTAACGGGTACTACTTGGGCAAGCGTCCCTATGGTTATAGCGAGTTTATCTATGATATCTCTCACTGTGTACGCCAGGATGGGTCGGAAAATATTATTGTCGTAAGGGTAGACCATGCTCATGTTGGAGATTCTCGCTGGTTTACCGGGTCGGGGATTTATCGTGACGTTAGCATAACCATCACCGGCAATGTTTGTATTGACGATTATGGGGTGTTTGCATATCCAACCGATGCCGCCAAGGGCGAAATGGAAGTTGAAACTACGGTGCTTAACAACTCTGATGCAGATGCTAAGGTGGAAGTACGTCAGGTATTGCTGTTTGGCGGCAGCGAAGTTGCCAAGGCTTCTGATGAAAGTGTCATTGCTGCCGGTGAAAAAGGCAAGTTTGACTCCTCTCTTAAGGTTGCTACTCCTGCCCTATGGTCGCCGGAAAATCCAAACTTATACAACTTAGTCACGGATGTGCTTATAGGCGGTAAAGTCATAGACAGAGCCGAAACCAAAACCGGGCTTAGAGATATCCGCTTTGACGCAAGCACCGGCTTCTACTTGAATGGCAATAGCTACACCATGAAGGGCGTATGCCTTCACCATGACGCGGGCTGCCTGGGTGCCGCAGTGCGTCCAAAAGTATGGGAGCGTCGCCTAAAAGCCCTTAAAAAAATGGGCTGCAACGCCATACGCATGAGCCACAACCCCCACATGACAGCCCTTTACGACCTATGCGATACCATGGGTTTTTTGGTAATTGACGAAGCCTTTGACGAATGGGAAGGCGTTAAAAATAAGTGGACAACAGGCCATAACGTATATCCGCCTGCACACTATGGCTACTTCGAAGACTTTCCAGTCTGGGGTGAGGCCGACCTTGCCGCAATGGTACTACGGGACAGAAATCACCCAAGCATTGTTATGTGGAGTATCGGCAACGAGATAGATTACCCCAATGACCCATACTGCCATCCATACTTCGACGAGATGACAGGCAATAACGATAAAAATAAGCCTGCTCAAGAGCGTGCATACGACCCAGGCAAACCCAATGCCGAGCGCCTTGTAACCATTGCAAAAAAACTTTGCGATGTTGTAAAACGTTATGACACAACACGCCCAACCACGGCTGGCATTGCCTTCCCAGAGCTTTCTAATCTTACTGGGCTGTGCTCTGTGCTGGATGTTGTTGGCTATAATTATAAAGAACAGCATTACGATGCCGACCGTAAAAAATATCCCAACCATATCCTCCTTGGAAGCGAAAACGGCCACCATCCAAAGGCATGGAAGGCCGTAACCGATAACGATTATATCTCTGCCCAATTCCTATGGACCGGAATCGACTACATGGGCGAAACCCCACGTTGGCCAGACCATGGCTCTGGTGCGGGACTCTTGACCCTTGCCGGGTTTGAAAAGGCCAGCTATTACTACCGTCAAGCACTTTGGGCTAGCGAGCCTGTTATTAAGCTTGCGGCTTCTTACCCTATCTATGATGAATCTCAGCTTGTGCTGCCTTGGTATCATAATAAAATGGCTTGGAACTTCCTACGGGGCGAAGAGGTGGATGTGGTTGTTTACACTAACTGCCGGGAAGTTGAACTGTTTTTAAACGGCAAGCCCCTTGGTAAGATGCAGCCGGATGGTAGCGGTATGCCGGCAGTGTATCGAGGTGTCTACGAGCCTGGTCAGTTAAAGGCAGTTGGCACACTGGATGGAAAAACCGTTGAAACTGTACTGGAAACCACCGGTGCACCTGCTGCGATTGCGGCCAAGCTGTGGGACGATGCTATTATGTTTGACGGGCAAGATATGACCCATGTCGAGCTTCAGCTTGTTGACACTGAAGGTAAGCCTGTTGTTGATGCGTATAATATGGTGCATGTTTCTGTAGAGGGCGGCGTGCTTATGGGTGTTGAAAACGGCGATTTGTCCGATTTTACACCATATAGTAGCCATGCGCGGCGGGCGTATCATGGGCAGCTTGTTGTTTATGTTGGTGCGCCTTTGGGTGATGTGAAAGAGATTAAGGTTCATGCGTATAGTTCTGGCTTAAAAGGGGCTAGTGTTACGATTTCGCCTTTAAAGTGAGCCGTTAAGCACGGCCAAGTGGATGATTTGGTGACAGCCGCTTCCTCGGGCAGCCCAAGTGGATGATTTGGTGAAAGCCGCTTTCTTTGTAGCCCAAGTGGATGATTTGGTGAAAGCCGCTTCTCCTTGGCAGCCCAATGTGGATGATTTGGTACCAGCCGCTTTCTCGGCAGTCCAAGTGGATGATTTTGATAAAGGCGATCCCCCATTAAACGCTCTCGTCCGAGCCGAAAACCGCGAATGATTACGCGTTTTCGACGATAGGCGAGGCAGATTTAAAGGGGGATTGCTATATGTCAAAATGCGGTGCATAATGACATCCTAGGCAATAACGCAACAATCGCCCGCCCTGTTTCCTCTGGCGACCTGATTCGGAGGCCACCCATGACCAATTTCATGAACAAATTCTTCATGCAAGAGTTCCTATTATATTCTGTCTACCTAGCCCCCCGTGGCTACGACCGCCTAATGATTCTGGGCGAGCAAATCACTCACCGTCACCTATCAATCAACGACCGCCTAATAGGCATAGTAGGGGACGCAGGTGCCGGGAAGTCATCCCTAATTAAAGGCATGTTTCCCGGTTTAGAACTTTCTAACGACGATAACGGAATGTCACCAAGCAAAATAATGCAAATCCGCGACCCGCTAGGCAGCATGGGCGATGCGGCAACTTTCCACATGGATATGCGCTTCCAAACCGCCTTCACCCAGATGCATGAAATAGTAACCTTCGTGCGCACAGCCCTGCTAAAACGCCGCCGCCTAATAATCGAGCATTTCGACCTACTATATCCCCATCTAGACATGAACGCAGAAATCCTGGTAGGTATAGGCGAAGAAATAATCCTAGCCCGCCCCACGGTTTTCGGCCCAAGCCCGCAAGATATCCACGACATAGTCTACCCCTCGGCCAAGTACCGCAAAATGGCTCATACCGCCGAAGACATAGCAATGCTGGTAATCATGAAAGAATACGGAATGCCCCGCACTTGGGAAACAACCGATGTCCGCAAAGGTTTTGTTATGACCTTCACAAACCCGCCAGATGTAAGCACAGCCGACCTAGACAAACTTGAAGCGCGCATAAAAGAAATAATCGCCGCTGACCTCCCCGTAAGCTACCTAAACGAGGAACATATAAAAATCGGTGACGATAACCTACAATGCGCAGGCCCAAGAATCCACGTTCGCAGCACCGGCGAAGTAGAGAATTTTAGATTAATGAAAGAAATTTTCCATGACCCAATGCGTGGTGAATATATGCTGGTAGGCCTGGTAGGCGGCCACAGCGAAGATATACGGCTAAGAGACCTTAATAAACTTAATGCGTTTTAAAACACATAATAAGGCCAAGTATCCTTTATTGCACTTTACCTGCATAAAGTAAGCATTGGCAATGTTTTGCCATGGTGGTGCGGCGCGCCACTCTCTACATATTTTTTTTGAAATCTTACACTACGACCAAAAAACAATGCATTTTAAAGCAAGACTAACTTTGTGATGATCAATATAAATGGATGTAATTACCATGCAACAGAGTGTTTTATTTATTTTGAAAATATGGTATTCTTTTCATGTCGACATGCTAGGGATAGGAAGCGCATCTCTGGTTATTTTTTGAAGGATTCTTCACCACCACAAATGAAAGGAGGGGAATGACGATGACGTACCAGAAACCAGTTGTTACAATTAGCACAGCAACACAACTCGCACGCATCGTAGCGAGCTTCGGTACCTGCGCGACATTTAAGTGTGCTTGTTTCTCTGGCAAAAATACAAACAGCAAATTTAGCCGCTAAGGAACTGTTTGCAATCTTGTTGTTGGTATCCTCTGTATGACTTGTCTATGGCAAGCGATATCAATGCATCATAGATTTTGAAAAAGCTACACAAATCAACCTAAACTTAGATACTAAACTGTTTCGTGACACCTAAAGAGTTGCTGCGTGACAATGTAGGGCAAGTTAGGTAGCAACTCTTTTTGTATTTGAGGAGGATGAGTTATGCATATACATAATGACTATATTTATGACCCAACTCGCTTGATTTTTTATAGAAGTACGCTTTCACAGCATGAAATTGACACTATTATTTCTACAATCCCATCAAACGATAACTATACGGAACTTAAGCTAAAGCTGGACTCGTACAATGCCGTGAATGCTACATACGGCCTAAACGCATTGAATGAGGGTGGGATATGCATAACGTATAATTGTAATTTACGATGCAATTATTGTAGCGAGTCTTCTATAGATGGGTCACAGGATACGCTGGAGACAAAAGACATTATTGCCTTTGTTATAGAAATTATTAGGCAGAGAGCTATTGGCAAGCTTGTGAACAAAAATTCTGACCCTCTGAGGATATTTTTTTCTGGCGGCGGTGAACCCACATATAGTTGGAAATTACTCACAGATGCGATTTTTGCCATTAAGGAAGTGTGTTTGCGTAATAATGTGCCACTAGAACTTGGCATGGCGACAAATGGAATGTTAAGTAAAAGCCAACGAAGCTTTATCATGGAACACTTTAATGTAGTAATGGTGTCATATGATGGTATGCCCATGCTTCAAAACAAGAATCGAAAAACGGCATCAAGTGAGTCAAGTAATGAAATTGTTGAAGAAACAATTAGGGTATTGCTGAATAGTAAGATAACCTTAACTGTTAGGACTACAATATGGCATGATGATTTTAGCTATTTGCAATCTGCCGCTGAGTATATTTTTAATAAGTTGGGATGCATTGACGAGTGGAGTATTCGCCCAATTATTCCCAAAGGAAGGTCACTAGAAAGAGTTGCACATGAACACAAAAATCTAAACATGTTTGATTTTGTAAAGTATTATATTGATTTATTAGAATATGCCGATAAAAATTGTCCTGGTTTAAAGATAACTAATCCATTTCTACCTAATTCACTAAACACCTATTCTTGCAGGGCGATCTCTCCAACACTTAGCATTCCGTGGCTGCTAGCTAATGGTGATATTGTAACATGTGTTGAGTCTATAACTCATACAGCTATAATTGGTTGTGTTAAAAATGGAATCTTAAAGTACCATGATACTTTTTCCGACCCACTTTTAAGCATGTGCCAAAAAATGTTCGTTATATGTAAAAATTGTATTGCTTTTCGTTTTTGCAAAGGCGGTTGTCCGCTAAGACATAAGGAAGAAGAGGGGCACCCAACAGGTATGGGTGACTGGGAGTGCAAGATGATTATTAATTATTGGCAGTATGTATTTACTAAAGTGCTCAACGGCGAGACATGTTTTGGGTGGAGTGCACGCCCTATTCATACAGATATAGCAAAAAAATATGACGTGCTAGAGTTGATTAAAGATGACAAATGGGAGGAATGAGTTATGATGATTGATGGCATACACATTGAGTTACCCGCGCTTTCCTCGGAAAAAATAGAGACCGGTGTCGCGATATACTTGGAAGATGATAAAAAACTTCTTACGTTAAACTCAACGGCCAGTTTTATCTGGAATGAAGTGTTTACTGCTCACGAAGCACATAATGACATCACTACGTGCAAGATAGCTGTGGCACTGCTTAATGCTTGCTCTTTGCCACAAGAAGATCTGTCAATGGTAGTTGACGATACGAAAGAGACGATAAACACATTTTTCCGTGATGGACTAATTATAATGGGCTAGTGATCTACTTTCAAACATGACACATAAAAACTTATCAAATATACCCAAGAAAGGCAGATAAAAAATGATAGCAAAGTTTCGACACGCTATAAAAAACATCTTTTGGCTATTCAAGCCATATTGGACAAAAGGGCGGGCATTCGTATTGCTTTCCCTATTTTTTTGGGCTTTTTTATTACCTTTAGACAGGATTTTGGTTGTATATTTCCCTGCCGCAATTATAAATGCGTTAAGCTACGGTGGGCCATTTATAACAGTTGTGATAATTGCAATTACTTTTGAAACAGTTCTCATGATTATCCCTATGATTGAGGATGTCTATAATATATGTATACGGGATAGGGCGTTGCTACGTGTGCGTTTATCCATTAACAAGAACGTATATGAAAAGGTTTTGAGAACGGACTATAAGTACATCGACAACCCTAAATACTATGATAAGTATACATGGGCAGTTAATGAGTATGCAAGCAAAGCGGAAGAAGCACTAAGTCTTGTAAATAACTTTGTGTCGTCTCTTGTAGTTATCGTTGCACTTATTGCGGTTATATCTGTAATTGGGCCATGGGTACTTATAATCGCGCTTTTGAGTATTGGCAGCCGAACAATTGCATACATCAAAACCAATAAAATAGACATCAAGCGAGAGGAAGAGTTTGTGCCACTAAACAGGTGGCTGGATTACATTCATCGGATTTTCTACCATAGAGAATATACGGCTGATTTAAAAACTACAGGCCTTGGGCGTATTATTTTTGGCAGATACAACATCGTTAAAAAGCAAAAAATCGACGTTTTAACTAAATACTCAAAAGAGACTATAAAATGGGCACTCTTTGCAGACGTGATTTTTAGAGTTGCAGAATGCATTATTGTTATCCACATTGCACATGGAATCTACACGGGAAATATCGCAAGCGTAGGTCTTTATATTACGCTAATGCTTGCGGTAGATCAGTTGATTAACTATATCCATACATTTTTTGATTTGCTAAGAGTAGGCAACCACCTAAGCTTACATGCGGATAAAATCCGTGAATTTTATGAGATGGAATCCGAAATAGAACCCGAAATAGAACTCGAAGAAACCGGTTGCGATGTTACCGTAATGCCATTTCAGCTACAGTTAAAGGATGTGTGTTTTGCCTATGAAAACTCACTGCCTATAATCGCTGGCTTATCATTGGACATTAAAGCAGGAGAAAAAATTGCAATTGTCGGTGAAAACGGTGTTGGGAAATCAACATTAGTTAAACTGCTCTTGCGGCTCTATGACCCATTAATGGGTAGTATATCCGTTAATGGCAGCCCCATAGCAGATTACGATATACACAAACTAAGAAAGCAAATAGGCGTAGCATTCCAATCTCCAAATATTTACGCATTAACTCTTAAAGAGAACATGGAGTTATATGATGACAATGTTACAAACGATAACATTTTTGCCGCTATTAAATTGGCCGGTTTGGGAGGCATTGCAGTGGAGGCCAATTTTGAAAAAGCATTAACAAGAGAATTTGACCAAGATGGTATTATGCTTTCTGGTGGCAATGAGCAAAAAGTAGGTTTAGCTCGCTTATTTACACGTGAATTTGGGCTGCTTATATTGGACGAACCCTCCTCAGCCCTTGATCCGATTGCCGAATATGAAATGACTAAACTACTTACGGGCGATTTTAATCGCACAACAACGATAATAATTGCCCATAGACTATCCAGCATACGTGATGTGGACCGGATTGCCGTTATGCAAGGAGGGAGAATTAAAGAACTTGGAACACATGATGAACTATTGAAGCTTAATGGAGTATATTGCAAAATGTTTGCAAGACAAGCCGAGAATTATGTAAAGTAGTATAATCAAAACAACAAAGATGTTGCAGTGTCGGGTTATATTTTTCTTAAAATCGGCGCCTGGTTTCGAACTAATTTTCATTTGGATGGTGAATAATGCTAACAAAACAACAGTTCGAAAAAATTGAGGCATGGGTAAAAAACAATGCCCGCCCACTAGAGTCTGCAAAATGGAATTTTCTTTTTAATGGCGGTGACAAAGATAAAATTGTAATCGAACTGCTGAAATTTCAAAATAAAGACGGTGGCTTTGGTAATGGCTTAGAGCCGGATATTTTATTACCACAATCAAACGCAATTACATCTGCCGAAGCCATATTTACAGCCTATGATTACGAACTTGATTGCACCCAAGGCTGGTTTGTAGCGTTATTGAACTACTTCGAAACCTCCATACAAGATAATCCGGCCTTTTGGGAACCTGTTCCAAAAGAAATTGATGCATATCCTCGCCCTCCATGGTGGAACTACACAGTTTCTGTAAAATTTAGTCCCAATCCATGCGCAGTTATTGCTTCTGCGTTAATTGCCCATGGGACAGCAAATCAAAAGAAAATAGGGCAAGCGGTAGCGGAGAAATGCCTCGACTTCTTAGTCTCTGATGAGTTTTGTGGCGACCATGATTGTTATTGCCTAATTCCGCTGGTAAACCAGCTAGTGACCACTGACTCGCAACTAATAAATGACGACACAATAGCTGCAATGAAGCGCAGAATTGCCGGAAATGTCTGCTATGATGAAGGCAAGTGGAACGAATACTATGCGCAGCCTCTTAACTTTGTAAATAAACCAAATTCCCCGTGGTATGATTGTGTGAAGGACGGCATTGACAATAATTTTAAGTTTTGGGCTAACAGCTTGAATAGCGATGGCGTATGGACTCCAAACTTCACATGGGGGGGTGAAAGCGAGGCTGCAATGCAAGCAGCAAGGAGTTGGATTGGAGTTATAGCCGTTAGCAGGGCGAAAATATTTAAGAATTTCGCTTTCCGTATTTTTCTTATGAGGTGATAGAAATGACGTGGCAACAAATATCATCCGCTTATCCACGGGAAGCGCAACAAAGGATAAAGCAGCTTAGTTCATGTATAGGGAAAAATACATTCATAAGCCTTCTGTTATCACGATATCTTTCAGGAGTATACCGCCCCCCATTGTATCAACTTACACTGGATGACTTTGATGATTCTCCCAACCCTCAAAATACGGTCGACACAACACCGTGGGATATAATAGTAAACAAACATGGTGGCAACTATGTCACAGCTATAGCTAATGCCCTACTACATCTGGAATCTCGCTTTCCATTTGTACGCAGATTTATAGAATATAATGAATACCATAAAACTGATGAATCAGTATTAAATGAACTCGTCCATTTGCTATCTGCTTGTATTCCTACTCAGGATTCTTACTTGTCGCTGTATGAGCATTTTATGGGTAAAGCGACTCAATCTTTTTCCACTGCAAAAAGCGGTGACTTTTATACGCCTATAGAAATAATAAGAAGCATCAGTGCCCTGTTGGACTTCAAACAAGGTACTGTGTATGATCCTTGTTGTGGAAGCGGAGCCATGCTTATAGTGGCCGCTCAGATGGCTTTAGGAGGCTCAGATTTACAATTAGTTGGCCAAACACAAGACTTGGAAACCTATAACATATGCCAGATGAATCTTATACTACATAATTTAGATGTCGATTTGGGAAAACAGCCTGCTAACACCCTAGTTAGTGATCAACATGCCAATAAGACGTTCGACTACATAATAGCGAATCCTCCGTTTAATGTTTCGAAATGGAATGAAGCATCTCCTTACCATAACGATAACAGGTGGCGTTATGGCATTCCACCTCGTTCAAATGGAAATTTTGCCTGGCTGCAACATATTTTAAGCCACCTAAATGAAAGCGGGCGTGCCGCTGTTATCTTACCCAATGGAACGCTAACGACTCGCGTACAATGTGAACGCAATATACGCGAAGCAATTCTTTGTGATGGCGTGGTGGAAGCCATCATCACATTTCCGGCAGGTCTTTTTTATAATACAAATGTCCCCTTTTGTGTTTGGATGCTAAATCGCTCACAAAAACATAGCAATATCCTAATGATCAATGGCGAGCGGCTTGACCCAAGGATAGGGAAGAAATTTACTACAGACAATGCAAAACAGATAGAAGAACTTGTAGAGAGTTATCGAAAAGGAGAATTGCAGGGCAAAACCGAAACATATGCCGTGGTATCTTTGCATGAGCTTGCTCAAAAAGATTATATTTTGAGTCCCAACTGGTATACATCCTCCAACTATACAGACCTGTCCAACCTCCGGTTTGACCTAAGGCACTTTGAGGATTGCATGAGGGAACTTAAAGCATCGCTTAAAGGGGAGAGCATCCTTTCTTACATTGAACAGTGGAAACAAGTGGATATGACAGCCATATCATGGACAAAGGCGGTATTGCCGGATCTATATAGTATATTTGGCGGTATACGAAAAGATAAGAAGTATTTTGGGCAAGGAACCCCTATGCTAGACATGAAAACAGTAATACGCTACCCATTTATCCCCAATACTTCAAACTCATATGTACAAGTGACGGCTGGAGAAATAGCAAAATACAACATACAATATGGAGATATATTCTTAAATAGGACAAGCGAGACAAATGATACGCTTGCCTTTTGTTGTGTTTCGACAAAAGATATGGAAGCTGTTTACAATGGCTTTTTACATCGGCTGCGCCCAAAGGATGGACAAACAATCTATCCTCCTTATGCTGCCGGGTATTTTCGAAGTGCTGTCTACCGCCGCGAAATTGAGGATATTTCCACTGTCTTTACCACTCGTGCAAGTATGAGCCAAGCTAAACTATCCAGCATATCAGTTTATTATCCGGATTGGAATACGCAGAGAAAAATCGGCGATACCTTGCACATGGTTTTTCAATATTTACAGGATAACCCAGGCACTAAACTATGTACATTGCTTATGGACTTTGAACGTTTGCTAATCGAACAATATATAACATATCCTATCATGGGTCTTTTAGAAAAGGAGAAGCAACATAATGAAAAAAATGACCAAAGTTGAACAAATATGGCTAGTCCTGCTCTACTCCTTTATTGAACTGGATGGCGGTGGAACAAAACAACAGGTATTGAATCATATTCAAGAGCGTGGTTACTGGTATAAAAACGACCAAAACGATATGCCGTTACCATCGCGTAAGAATAGGGAGTTCAAATGGCGAATCGAACTTGCATATCAACGCTTTCATTTAGTTAAAGGTGGATATATGCAGGCTGGAGAACGTGATTCATGGCGTATAACGGGGAATGGACGAAATCACTTCTTTGTGCTTGCTGAGAAAGCTAAAACTCTTGACCCAGGATTTCTTAGCACAGTCTTTTTAGATAAACTTTTTCGCGAACGAATTGAAGCGATGGCTGATCAGTTATTGTTTGAACAGATTTTTCATTTAGAAAATACGATAGAGGATTTACCGGCAACTTCTCTAGGAGAACCGCTACCGAAGGGGCCTACAGTCAGTATTGATAGAAGGAGGCTTTATATCCGAAATCCATTGATCTCGAAGAACGCACTGGACAGAGCCGGACATAAGTGTGAGATAGACCCAGCCCACCAATCTTTTCAACGAAGAAATTCCCCGAATTTATACATGGAGCCACACCATCTAATTCCAATGTCCAAGACTGATCATTTTGGCGTAACCCTAGACAGAGAGCAAAATATATTTTCCCTTTGCAGCAACTGTCATAATCAGATTCATTACGGAACGAAAGAGGATGTCCAAAAGCTCATCTCGCAGTTGTTCCTTTCCAGAGAACATGATATATGCTCTATATTGAAAGAGCCTGTTACACTTGAAGAGCTCTATAAAATATATGTTCCTACGTGCGTTTTCACCCATGAAGGATGAGAATTTTCTGTTTGCGCACTTCTTTTGATTATAATTTGCTAATACTAATCTCAGCTAAAAAGCTAAATTGCCTTGCGGTCTTTTTGCCGCAATCCCGCGTCAGCACCTCCTTGCTTGCCTTCGGGCAAGCCGCGTCGGCGCTTCCTTGACTTGAGACAAAAATCCTCGCAACTCAATTTATCATTTAGCTGAGATTAGTATGACCTTGCATAAAGGCCGTAGCATCGAATCTGCATCTAGTTCAGTCGCAGATTCGATGATGCGGTCTTTTATGTCATCTGCGTTTGTACACATACATATTGTTCAAGCGAATGCATATATTTATATGGCTGAAATGCGTGGAATTTTCTCGCTATTCAAGTATAAATACTAATTATTGTGTATTATGCGCGATTATTGGAGATAATTTCACCAAAAGCAAAAATTATCTTGATTATATATAAGGAGATGTTACAATGCTATCCGAGGTGAAAGCTATGTTGTTACAGTTTCGCGTAAAAAATTATCGTTCCATTGGCGACGAGATTACAATTGACCTAACTGCCGGTAGGGGTAAGGAACACCCGCATTTTTTACATGAGCAAAACAAGGTAAAGATACTGCCGGTGATTTCTATGTATGGTAGTAATGCCAGCGGTAAGACGAATATCATCCAGGCGTTGAGTGATATGTTTATAAATGTCAGTCAATCATACAGAAATGGCATAGATGCAGGCGACAGATTAAAGGTCGTACCATTTTTGTATGACGATGTGCTTAAAACTGAACCAACCGAAATGGAGATTTTTTTTACTCTTGATGGTCAAGAGTACCAATACGGATATAAAACCACACCAGACAGGATTCATGAAGAATGGCTGTATTCCTGTAAATTGTCGCAAAATGACACAGTTAGCAAGCCAATATTTGTAAGAGAGGGTGATGAAATCCAGTTTGCAAAACCCTACGCTAACCTCAATATTTTCAATGAACTTATCGGATATAAAAATCTAGCATTGAGTTTCATAATTAATCGAAGCAGCAAGGATATAGATGAGTCGGAGCAGGTTTTTCATAAAATAGGCACTTGGTTTCGTACTAACTTTTATTGGCATGAAAGTGTGATAAGCGATGAAGAAATTTATCGCATTTACACTTCACACGACGGGATGATAAAAGACTCTTTCTTATCATTTCTACAGGAGTTTGATCCGTTGATAGAAGATATTATATTTAAAAGCGAGACAAACAAAGATGGGGCGTCCATATTCAAGACATATACAGTACACAATGGCAATGAGTACCCTATAGAGATTGAGTCAGTTGGAACACAGAAACTATTTAGGCTTTATGTTTTCTTATTTGCTGCTATGAACGTGATAAGTGCAGTTATGAGCTACGACGAACTAGACACCCACCTCCACCCTTTAATCCTGCGTCGAATAGTAAACATGTTCCACGACAAAGAAATAAACAAGATGAACTCTCAGTTAATTTTTACATCACACAACCTTATCGTCCTTAATAAGGATGAGTTAAGGCGTGACGAAATCTGGTTTGTAGAAAAAGACGAAAGAGGCTTTACAACTGCATACAGTCTCGACTCATTCAAATCAACAAAAGATGAAGTGCGCGCCGATATGGACTACGGAAAACACTATCTCTATGGCAGATTTGGTGCTATTCCGTATGCAAGGCCAAGGGGAAAAGCACATGAGTGGAAGAAACTTATTACAGAAGCAGAGAGCGAACCGAAAAAAAGCCAAATCCGAGCTTGCAGAGTATCGCAAAACAAGATGGCTTATACTTTGTGAAGGCGGCGAAACAGAGCCAAACTACTTTACAGGCCTAATCATGTATCTTTCAATGTAGAGAATGTCAAAGATATTGCTGACATATATGGAAAAGGGATGAACACGAAAGCCCTTGTGAAAGATGCCGAAACATACTTCGAAGCGCGCTCAAAAGAGCTTCGTGGCGAATATATTCCATACGATAGCAGCAAAATAATTTTTGCCTTCGACCGTGACTCCTTTCCAGAAGAGCACTTTAATACAGCGATAAATATGGCACAGAGCCGCTACCCCGGCTGCCATGTTGCATGGTCAAATGAAAGTTTCGAACTGTGGCTACGCCTACACTTCGAATATGTAAGTGCCGCACTACCACGACACCAGCACAATGACAGATTAACCGAGATTTTTAGGAAACATGGCGTACTAACAAGCAGGCAAAATTATGCCAAGCACGGCAAGAACATAGACAATATTTTTGGTGAAATCAAAGCCTGTGGCGGTTCGCTCGAAGCGGCAATGAACTATGCAAAGAAGCTACTAAAATCACAAGACATATCAAGTCCGGCCGTAGCTAATCCAATGACCATGGTATTTAAAGCCGTGGAAGCCCTAAAGGCAGACGCTCCCAAGCCCTAAGGGCACTTCAACAATTTAACAAGCAGTTTCACATAGCGACTACATTAGCTATGGATGATTATGACAAAAGCGATTATGCATTTGGATGATTTGGTGACAGCCGCTTTTGTGACAACAACTGGCTTTGCGGCAGCCACACGACACGGAAATGGATGATTTGGTCACAGCCGCTTTTACGACTATAGCTTGCCTAGCAACACCCACTAATCCACATCCCTCACAAAAACAACTCCCGCCGTGCCATAGCCCCAAACTGTCCACCGGTATGGATAAACAATACATTACCCCGAAGGCGAGAATTACCCTTTTCAATCTCGCTAACAGTGCCAAGTAAGGCCTTTCCGGTATAAACCGGGTCAAACAATATCCCAGTTTTACGCGCCGCGGATTGAATAAACTCCACAAGCTTGGGATAAGCAATAGCATATCCATCCCCAAGATAGTCAAAGTTTTGATAGATATTCCCGGTGTCGATGGCTTTAGTAATCCCCGCAATCTCCGTGCCCTCTTTAAGAATGCTTAAAACCCGCTCTCTCGCACCGTCTCGGGCGTAGACATTAAACCCAACAATATTCTTACCCCCACGAAACACCTCGTTGGCAGCATAAAGCCCAGAGTAGGTGCCGCCGGTGCCGTCAGCGATACATATTGTGTCAAACTTGATGCCAAGTTCCCGCTCTTGGCGCATGATTTCCATGTAGGTATTAAAATATCCAAACATGCCAAGGCCACTGGAGGCACCCTCAGGTATTACAAAGGGCAAAAGCCCCTCGACACGGTAGGTTTCGCCAATCTCGGCCATAATCTCGTTACGCCTATTTGCGTAGCTATCCCAATCAATAAGCGTAATTTTCGCGCCAAACATCTTATCCAAAAAATAGTTGCCATCTGGGGGGGCGTCCGGCTCGCGAAGCACTAGGTGGCACCGCTTGCCAAGCCGTGCAGAAAGCGACGCTGTTGCCCGTGCATGGTTAGACTGCAAGCCGCCGCATGTGATAATTACATCGGCATCCCCGGCCTTGTGTAAATGATATTCAAGCTTGCGTACCTTATTGCCGCTGGTTTCAAGGCCGGTGTAGTCGTCACGCTTGATATAAAGCTTTGTCCGGCCCGTGTCTGGATTAAGCGCGTCCAGGCTGTAGATGGGCGTCGGCAGGTTACATAGTGCCAATTTCTGCGGAAGTTTCACGACGATTCTCCTTTCGTGATATCACCAAATATATAAGTACAGTGGCACCGGCAATAATAAGTACCGGCAGCGTAAGTGCAAGTACCATCCTGCCGCTAACCGCCCCGTCGAGAAATGCCGACCAAAATTCTAGGGGAACACCCCAGTGTGCCCTCGTTCTTAGCATAGTATGCTGGTGCATACGGCTTCCCCATGTGTTGGCAATAAACAGCCCGCAAAATACAATAAAATAGGGGAACATGCCGCGTAGCGTACTACTTATTGAAGTGCTCCCGGGATTTTTCAGCCTTGTAAGATATGCAAGAGGCAAAACAAATACAAGACTAAATCCACTTGCGAAAATGACAGCAAAGCGGGTGTCCACCAAGCCCAGTAATCGATAAAACATAACCTCGCCAATAACATTGTCAACAATTGCAACCATCAACAACACAAGAATAAGTGCGCCAATATGTCTCATGTTTACACAAAGCCACAAAGCCAGCGAAAAAGTTAGCACGCCAAAGATAACCGCCGCAAACACTGTCATAAAGACACTGTTGCCAACTTGTATTAACCCCGTCCCTCCAGATGCGTTGCCAAGTGTAGCCGGTAGCAGCAAACCAACCAATGTGAGAACAATGAATACAAACCCCGGTACAATCCCGGATTGTGTCCGCCCGTCGCTTGAATACGCGCCGCTACTGGTGCCATCAATTCCACTGCCATTGCCGCCATTGCCGTCATGTCTGCCGCCGATGCCATCAAGCCCGTCGCCGGTACCGTCAAGCCTGCCGCCGATGCCATTAAGCCTTTCGCCGGTACCGTCAAGCCTGGTGCCGATGCCATCAAGCCCGTCGCCGCTACCGTCAAGTCTGCCACGTATCGCCTTAAACACGACAACAGATACCAGCACTGCCGCTACTAACTGTAAGACTGTCTTGATAATCCATGTAGCAGACGCGAGAGGAAACTGCATCGTAATAAGTCCCGCTTGGCGACCCACCATGCCAAAAGTCTCGGAGCATTGGGTCACGTGAAGATTATTAAACATAGTGACGAGTTCAACATTAACAGATAAAAACCTAACAAGACTTACAGCAACGCCAATTAAAACCCCGACAATGGCACCGCTAACAACATTTCCGCCTCTATCCTTATAAATCCCTGCGGCACAAGCCCCAACAAATGCCCCAACAGCCACAATCTCTATAGATGAGAGCAAAATTGTAACCAGCCTAAACGAAGCCGCCCCCGTAAATGCCGGCGCGGTAGACATATACTGCACGGTGTATGCCAAGATACTATCCGGGATAAAAGCAGGCAGCACCAACGCGACCGTACACAAAGAACGCATCCATCCCGGCTTCATTGCCCCAACCACCCCGGCCACCGGCACAGCAACAATAACCGCAATAATCACCGGCATAAATGACAAAATAAAAGAGTTGCCAAGCATCCGGCCAAGCATACCGGTACTTACCAACTCTCCATAATAATGCATCCCAACCCACGGGCTATCCCAAATGCCATGAATAAGCGAATATTCATTTATAGATAAAAGGGCTGTATATATCGCCGGGATACCGCCCAGGAGTAAAAATATAACAAGCCCGATAACCAAAAAAACAATAAAAATGCTTGAGACGCTTCTTGTGTCGTTATTTGTCATACTAACCTCCAAAAATAATTTTTTTGTACACATGGAAGTGTATCATATTTTTGGTAAAAACAGTAATCCATTCATATATACGCAAAAACCCACCAAGAATGTCAGTAATACCAGTCTTGGTAGGCTTCGCATACATCTATAGGCAAGCATACATCTAGTGGTGGTGCGGCGTTTACTTACTTCACCTTGAAATAAGCATGATAAGGCCCGCTATTGGCCATAAACAGCGGTATAAACCGATGCTGGGCATAGGCAAACTCAAGGTCGCAGGTTTTCTCTACGCCCTTGCAGGATTCATCAAGTGCAAGCTCGATAAACTCCTGCCCGCCACTGTCTATTACCAGCACAAGAGGCCCGTAGTACAGACACGCAACACTGTTATCGTCCTTGGTGCGCTCCAGCCTAAAGCTAAACGGCAGCGCGATTTCAAGCTTGTCGCCATTTTCAAAAGGCCCGGATACTACTGCATAGCCATCTTCAAGTACATAGTCTACAGCCGCGCCATTTTTGGTAATGACGGCCTTGCCATCCACCCAAAACGGGATACGAAATCTTAAGTCAATCTCGGCTTTGCCGCTGCCGACACCTATTTCAAACTTCGCAACTTGGTCTTTCATAAAGTCGCCGGTTTGGCGTAGGATTAGATTTTTCTCTTTCCAGCCCAGCATCGACGCCATGTATAGGTTTACATATAGTGCGTCGTCGGTCTTGAAATAGATGCTCTCTTGATATTTAACATGGCTTTCCATACCGGTACCATGGCAGCAAGAGTTTGCCTTGGTGTCAAAACCCTTGATTGCGCCGGGATGCAGCGGCATAAAGTACGTGCTGCCACCGGTGGGCCCGCTTGTGTCGCCATTGCCCGCGATATGGTTAAATAGGACGCGTTCGTAGTAGTCCATGTATGCGGATTTTGGGCTGTACTGGAATAGCTGCGCACTTAGCTTAAGCATATTGTAACTAACACAGCTTTCGGCAGTTTTATCTGTCAGATAGGACGCGATATGATCCGGCTCTTTGAACATTTCACCTTCGCCGATGCCACCAAGGGCGTAGATATGGCTTGTTGTGACAAACTGCCAGAAATTGCGGGCAATTTCATATGATACGCCTTCACCGGTTTGGCGGAAGATTTCAAACGCACCGATGATTTGCGGCACATGCTGGTTGCCATGCATATCGCATAGCGCATTAATATTCTGCGAAAGAGGCAAAAACAGCTTCTCGTTATCAAAAAGCCTTGCGGCGGTAAGAAACTCCGGCTTTGGGCAAAACTTATACAGCCGTGCCATTACTTCGTTCATGCCGCCATACTCTCCGGCGATATACATTGCCCACATTTTGTTAAGCTGCTCTATCGGCAGTTTGCTTAGCCGGTTATATACCCACATGCCAAGTTTCCTTACAACATGTAGGGCTTTTTCGTTTTTCGCAAACTCGTAGGCGTCAAGTAACCCGGCAAAAATCTTATGCAAGGTATAGTACGGTGCCCAAATCTTCGGATAGACCACATACTCTTCCAGTTTGTCAAATTGCTCTTCCGAGTAAGCACTTAGGAAGCCGGTTGCGTAATTGCCGCTGGCTTCGAAGGCGTCTTGACACTCCGCAAGGGAGTCAATCATATAGTCTACCTTATGTTTGAATTTTGCACCACTTTCAACGCTACCCGCACAGGCCAGCGCGATACCAGAAAGATAATGCCCGGTTGTATGGCCACGAAGCAGGCCTTCCGGCGAATCCCAACCAGCCATAGGCTCTGCGTCCTTTGTAGGCAAGCCGCAGGCAATGCGGAAGTTGTAAAGATGCTGGTCATCGCAGCAATTAAGCAGATACTCTTCAAACCGCTTGCGATTCTCGTCAAAATGGCCGGGCAAAAGCTTAACTTCATCAAGGCCAAAAGCCCAAACTTGCTGGTCGTACCTGGACTGTACAGGCTTCGCCACACTGGCAGACACGGTAATTGTAGCCTCCGGTACAAAACCGGGTGCTTGCACAAGCGGCTCGCCACTGATTGTATAGGTACCGGCTGCAAGATTTTCAAAATCCGGCACGTCTTTCCATACAACGGGTAAAGTGCCAAAAACCCCGCCTTCTTTTGCAACGATTACGATGCCGGGTAACTGATAATCCTCTCCAACAGCAATCTCGGCAACAACAGGGTTAATGCCGGTTATTACAAGGCGGCTAGGCCTTTCAAGCACAGTAACTTCAAACTGGCGACTCAATGTTTCACCATCATTTTCGGCCGTGACGGTTAGCGTAACAGTGCGATTACCAGACCCTGTACGCGGCCGAGTAACCTTGCCCTCAGCGGTAACGATATAAATAAAGCTGGACTCCCAAGCAAACTTAGACCCATTTTTACCTTCGGCAGGCAAATCCAAGTCTGCCTCAACGGTAAAAAGATTGCCAAGATAAATATCATCTAAATCTTTACGAATCAAATCCAAAGTAGTCAAATTCTCACTCCTTAAGCAATAATTATTAATATAATTTACAACAGATTTTGCAATATATTTTGCGATACATCTAACACAGATTTTGTAAAATTTGCAAGAACATTCAGCAATGCATTTTGCAACACTAACCCAGAACCGCGCAAGGCGCGGTTCTTATAAAAGTTTTTGGTCAAGCTTTTTTCAAAAAGCTTGCAGGGTGTGGGACAGCGTCCCACGGTCTTGATCTTCCTACCCTTCTTACCCCTTAATACCGGTAAGAGTAACGCCCTCGATAAAGTACCTCTGGAAGAAGAAGAAGACCACAACCATGGGTAAGGTAACAATTGCCGATGCCGCCATTAGGAAATCCCAGCGTCCGCCAAAAGGCCCCCTAAAGTTTGCTAGTGCCAGAGAAAGGGTGTGGAGATTTCTGTCTCTAAGGTAAATCAGCGGCCCGAGGAGGTCGTTCCAGGTACCCATAAATGTAAAGATTGCCAATACGGCAAGTACCGGCTTTAAAAGGGGCATGAGAATAACCCAGAATATCTTCCACTGATGGGCACCGTCAATAAGCGCGGCCTCGTCAAGCTCTTTGGGGATTGTCATAAAGAATTGCCTCGAGAGGAAAATGCTAAAAGCCCCGCCGCCCATCCATGCAGGCACGATAAGGGGCACCCAAGTATTGTGAAAGCCCAAGTTACCCCAAATCAAGAAAGTGGGGATAAGGGTAATAAAACTTGGGATCATCATAGTAGAAAGCAGACAGTAGAACACTACCTTTTTGCCACGCCACTGTAGGCGCGAGAAGGCGTATCCGGCCATGGACGCCGTGATAACAACGCCGGATACGTTCAATACAACAAGGATGATAGTGTTGCGGAAAAATAGCGCAAAGGGCTGGCTGCGCATGGCATACGGTATATTGTCCCATATGATAGGGTTTGGGAAAATCTGTACCGGGTACCTAAAAAGCTGGGCATGATCCATTAGCGCGCTACGTATCATCCAGTAAAACGGTATAAAAAATGTAAAGGATAAAACGGCTACAAGGAAATAACATACTCCAAGCTTTACCCTTCTTGCAGTTGAGCGGCTCATCATCTGTCGTCGCCTCCTTCGTAGTACACCCAGTGCTTGCTTGTGGCAAAGATTATTGCCGTAAAGAAAAGCACGATTACAAACATTATCCAGCTTTGTGCAGCGGCATAACTCATGTTGTGGTTAACAAAGGCTGTACGGTATACATGGAAGCCGTAGAATAGGCTTGCGTTGTTTGGGCCGCCTTCTGTAATAAGAAGGGCAGGCATAAATGTCTGGAGGGTGCCGATTATGCCCATGATAACCGTGAAGAAAATAGTCGGTGTCATCATAGGAAGGGTTGCATATCTAAACTTAGAGAAAATGCCGCCGCCGTCGACTTCGATTGCGTCGTACAAAGAGCGGGACACCCCTTGAAGGCCTGCAAGATATATAACCATGCTGCCGCCGATACCCCATATACCCATAAACGCGATGGAGGGTAAGACAAGACGCTGGTCAAAAAGCCAGTTTTGGCCTGGTATGCCGATAGCTTCAAGTAGATGGTTCAAAAGCCCGCGAGGGTTGAAAATCCAGCGCCATAGGAAGGCACTTGCAACCCCAGGCACAATTGAAGGCACATAGGCAATGGTACGCCAATACTTGACACCCTTAAGCCCCTCTGTGTTTAAAAGCAGTGCCACAAGGAAAGCCGTTGTAAGTGACCAGGGTACAGATATAAGCACAAATGTAAATGTTACACGAAGAGATTGAGTGATAAACGGGTCGGCGGTAAACAATCTGCGATAGTGATAAAGCCCTATCCAGTTGCCGCCAAAGCCTAAGGTGGAATCTGTCATACTTAAATAAATACTTGATACCATTGGGCCTATTGTAAACCCAAGAAATCCAAGGATAGCAGGAGCTGCGAACAACCAGCCCCAAATCTCGTTGCGCTTAAAAAGCTTGCTTTGTTTTTTTGGTACTTGGTCTAATGTTGCAGTAGCAGCACTCATTAATACCACCTTCCAATAAGTTTTAACTATAAATTTTAGCTATAAATTTTTGAAAAAACCCCGGCAAAGAATTTCGGTATCTTTACCGGGGTAGATGCCTGTGTTAATAGATGATTACATATTGCAATCCTTCATGACATCGCAAAATGGCTTTTTTGCGATGTCATTTGCGAACGTAGGTTTAGCAGCTACCTAGCAACTACCTGCGTGGTAGCATATTTCCTTCGTTGTAGATGCCGCGGAAACCGTTGTTGGCTGTGATTTCTGCTTGCATACTTGTCATAATATCGCCAACTTCGGCCCGGCTTAGTGGTCTGCTTAAGATATCTTGGAAAGCAGGGGTTACGAACATGGTAAACTCGCCAACATTTCTGATATAGGATTGTGGAAGTGGTACAACTTGGCTTGGGCGAAGTGCCATGTCTAGAACCGCGCTTTGGAAAGAAGCTGGATGGGCGTCGTTGTCTGTCCATACAGCAAGTGCTGTTTGGTCTGTATACCATGGATCGTGAACGATTGGCTGCCATAGGCCACCGGCGTAAAGTTCTGTCGCGCCGTTTTCTACGTCCATTTTAAATTCCCAAAATTCCCACGCAAGTTCTGGATGTTCGGTGCCTGCGAAAATTGAGGTTACCCCCGGAGGGCTCATGGTGAATGGGCCGTGACCTAGGTCTGGAAGTACAGCGGTACCAAGTTCGAAGTCAAGAGTTGCAAGCCACATCATAGACCATCTGCCGTCTACTGTCATGGCAAACGCGCCGTTCATCAGTGCGTTTTCGGGGAAACCTTCAACGTCTGCCGGGGTTGGTGCTACACGGTAGTAGTGTACAAGGCGGTTGACTCTGTACATTGTGTCAATCCACTCTGGGCTGTCGAAGTCTGTGTCTGTGTGGTCGGCATTAACAACGCGCGCGCCGTTTGAGTATGCAAACAGTGCAAGGTTGTTGAGCCATGGGCCAATGTTAAAACCAAATGTTGCTACTTGGTTGGGGTTAAAGTCTGGGCTAAGTGCGTTGTTGCCTGCACGGTCAACGGTTAGGCGTTGAAGCATGTTAACAAAATCGTCCCAGTAAAGGGCGTCTTCGAAGCGGTGCGGAGGACGCTCTACGCCAAGATTATCGAAGATATCGGCGTTGTACTGGATAAACAGGTTTACCTGTGCGGTAGAAAGCCCGTAAATGCGGCCGTCGTAACGCCAAATTGCGTCGTGTACAACTGTGTTAAGGAAACCCGGTGGGATAAGGTCATCAATTGCGAAATAGTGGCCTTCTGATGCCATGGTGTAGAAAGTACCAGAGCCTGTGTAAGCGATATCTGGTGGGTCGCCGGCTGCAAGCCTTGCGTTCATGACTGTGCCAAAGTCCGCGGCAACGTGGCCGGAAACTACATAGACACGGCCTTCATTTTGGGCGTTGAAATTGGCCATTACGTTTTCCATTGCGTTTTGCTCGTCTAGGCCGCCCCAGAACATCATTTCAATTGTGGGTACGCCTTCAGCCGCACCGGCTGCCGGATCTTGGCCGCAACCTGTAAATACGATAGCCATGGCTACAAGAACCAACAGCAATACTAAAAACTTGCGCATTTTAAAGCCTCCTTATATGAGAAATACACAACAGGAGGGCGATTTATATGTATATCCCTCACTGTTATCACATGATTTATGCAATATTACCATGTGCCTTTGTGTTGGGATAGAGTAAGATACAAATAATAGGTGCAAATTTCTTATAACAGTGGATAAAATACATTTGTGTCAGAATTGTTACAAGGTTGGCGATGCAACTGGGTCTATAAATTTGCTTGAGGCGATTTGTATATTTGCTGCTTTAAATTCTATTAGTAGATTGCGGCGCACCTCGCTGCATGCGGCAAAGTTGGTTGTGATTGTTGCCGTCCACATGCTGGCACGAAGTTCTATGCCGAAGAGGCCCAGGTGACGTACAAATACCGGTACGAGGGGGGATGTAAGCTTTGTATCTTCGGGGCGGGTGTCTATAAAGCCGGGATGGCTTGATATTACATTGGCCATTATTTCCCGGGCAACTTCCACGTCTGAGTCGTAGGTGATTGTTATGTCAATGAAGTTAGAAGATTGGGGGTTGCAGATATTGGCGTTTTCGATAAGTTCTTTGTTCATGATGGAGTTTGGCACAATAATGCGACTGCCTGTTAGTGTGCGCATAATTGTGTGGCGTATGGAGATATCTTCGATAAACCCGGTGATATCGGCGTTTATTAGATGAACCCTGTCGCCGACTTCGAAGGGTCTGGAAACTGATAGGAATAGCCCGTTAAAGGCGTTGCCCAGGGATTCTTGTGCTGCCAGGCCTATTGTAAGTGCTAAGATACCCGAGCCGGCTATGAGGGCTGTGACAATTGTGGAGAATGCGGGTATCCAGTTTAGGGCGATAATTGTGCCTATTACTGTGATAATCGCGCTGAAAATATTGCCTGTAAACTTGCGGTGTATTGTGTTTTGGCCGTATCTGCGCCATGCCGCCCTAAAGACCTTTGTTGCGATTATTGTGATTAGAAATGTGGCGATTACGCGGATTGCTACCCAGATGTGGCCTTCGCCTGCTAGTAGAAAGTCTGGCATGTTTGCCTCCTGTTTGATTCTTTGATGGTGTTGGTATAGATTGCCATGGGTTTGTTGGGTTGGGTATATGTTTTTAAGTTGGTACATATTTTTGTAGGTAGATATATGTGATTGTTTGAGGATGTGCTGGTTATATGGGGGCGGAGAAAATGTGGATTATCGGAGAAAAAGAACCTTTGTCAAAAATGGAAAAACCCCGTTTTCTGCGGTTTGTTGGCTTTGAGGGGTATGGGTGCAGTTTATGAATGTGCGAATGTGTATGAGCTTGCTTGGCGTTATTCAATCTGTTAGGATTGGCTCGAAATGTGTGCTGTTTCAAGGTGGGGCGAGATTATGGAAACTGGCGCAAGCGGTTACAATATTGCTGACCATATGTGTAATGGTTCCAGTGTTTTGAGTGCTTCTGGTGCAAACCCATCTTTGCTGCCGTTTACCAGCAAAACCCTTAACAATCATTGGGGCGGAAAGAGCGACCACAGCGACGAGTACCCAGAGCTTTCAAAAGGACTGTATGCTGAGCTGGCGCACGATTTGGTATGTGCGGCAACAAGTGAAACTGTGCTTGGCTACAGGGCTGCCGACGGTTCAATTGTTCGGTATAATAAAAGTACCAATGATTTTGTGAAAAGTGGAAGCAAGGGTATTCGCACAATGTTTAAGCCAAAACGAGGTATAGCTTATTTTAATGATAAAATGAAAAGCGACGGAGGTGTGCAAAATGATTAAATGTCCGGTTTGTGGATTATACGAGTTTGAAGAAGTTGATGATTTCGACTCGTGCGATGTTTGTCATTGGCAAAACGATGACTTGCAGATGCGCGACCCTAGTTATTGGGGTGGGGCAAATGAGCTATGTCTTGTAGACTATAAGCGAGAATGGCTAAAGCAAAACGAATTGACAGAACTGGCTGCAAGTCATCAAGCGCGGGCGGTGTAAATAATCTTATGTCAACTTCACTGGCAATAAGCTTAAGCCAATGCCTCCAGCGCGAGCGGTGAAAATAGCCTTAAGCCAACGCCTCCAGCAATGCGTATATCGTCGCAAGCCTGCCGACCCCGCCGTCGTTTTGCGTGTTTTTTGCCTTGTCGTCTTTGAAATTGCGCATGGTGATATAGGGGTTTGGTGCCATGGTGAATAACAGGCGGTTGGGGTCTTTTGATAGGGTAGTGGTTAGTTTGTCCAAATCTACTGAGGCGTCGGGGCGGAAGGTTATTAATATATTTGTACCGGCGTGTACTTCTTTTTCGGCAATAGATACTACGCCGATTCCGCGGGCTTTGGCCTTTGTTTGCGCAACGTCTAGGAGGTTTATTACGGGGCGTGGTAGGTTGCCGTAGCGGTCTTCGATTTCTTCTTGGACGTCGTAGTAGTCTTGCTGGTTTGTTACCATTGAGATTTTCTTGTAGATTTCTAGCTTTTGCTGCTCGTCTGGGATAAAGCGGTCTGGGATATAGGCGTCTATGCTTATGTCTATGGTTGTTTCTATGGTTTGACTGGATTTTGTTTTATCGAGAGGTATGCCTTTTAGTTCGTTTACGGCTTCGGCTAGTAGCTTGCAGTACATATCATATCCTACAGAGTCCATGTGGCCGTGTTGCTGTGCGCCTAGTAGATTGCCGGCACCTCGGATTTCTAGGTCGCGCATTGCAATTTTAAAGCCTGCGCCAAACTCGGTAAATTCTCTTATGGTTTGTAGGCGTTTTTCGGCTTCTTCTTTTAGGACTTTGTCCCGGCGGTACATTAGATAGGCGTAGGCTAAGCGGCTGCTGCGGCCTACCCGGCCTCTTAGCTGGTATAGCTGGGAAAGCCCCATGAAGTCGGCGTTTTGGATGATTATTGTGTTTACATTGGGGATATCTAGGCCGGTTTCTATTATTGTGGTGCAAACTAGTACGTCTATCTCGCCGTCTACGAAGTCGTGCATTATGTTTTCCAGTTCGGTTTCGGACATTTGGCCGTGGGCGAATGCTACCCTGGCTTGGGGGACTAGGGAGGCTACTCTTGTGGCCTCTTCGGCTATATTTTTTACGCGATTGTGCAGGTAGTATACTTGGCCGTTTCTGCCTAGTTCCCGGTTGATTGCGTCCCGAACAAATTCGGGGTTATGTTCCATTACATAGGTTTGGATTGGCTGGCGTGCCTCGGGGGGCTCGTCTAGGATGCTCATGTCACGGATGCCTGTTAGGCTGAAATGTAGGGTTCTTGGGATTGGGGTTGCGGTTAGGGTTAGTACGTCTACATCTGCGCGTAGTTCTTTTAGTTTTTCCTTGTGGCCTACGCCGAAGCGTTGTTCTTCGTCTACTATTATTAGGCCTAGGTCTTTGAATTTTACGTCTTTTGATAATAGGCGGTGGGTGCCTATTACAATATCTGCCGCGCCTTTTTCTAAATCTTTTATGGCTAGGGTTTGCTCTTTTTTTGTTTGGAAGCGTGAAAGGCGCTCTACTGTTACGGGGTAGTTTTTCATCCTGGAGACGAAGGTTTGATAGTGCTGCTGGGCTAGTATCGTTGTGGGGACTAGGTAGGCTACCTGTTTATTGTCTTGTACGGCTTTGAAGGCCGCGCGGATTGCTATCTCGGTTTTGCCGTAGCCTACGTCGCCGCATAGTAGGCGGTCCATTACTTTTGTGGATTCCATGTCCCGCTTTACGTCCTCTATTGCGGCTACTTGGTCGTCGGTTTCTGTGTAGGGGAATAGGGATTCGAACTCTGTTTGCCAGACTGTGTCTTTGCCGTATTCGTGGGCTTTTGCGGACATGCGCTTTGCGTATAGGGCTATTAGGTCTGCGGCTAGGATTTCTACGGCCTGGCGTGCCCGGGCTTTGGCCTTTGCCCAGTCTGCACCGCCTAGCTTGCTTAGTTTTGCGTCTTCGCCGCCTATATAGCGTTGGATTAAGTCCATTTGGGAGGTTTGGACGTATAGGTTGCCGCCGTCGCTGTACTCTAACTTTAGATAGTCGCGGCTTAGGCCGTCGTTTGTGATTTGCTCTATTCCTTTGAAAATGCCTATGCCGTGGTTGTCGTGTACTATACGATCGCCTATTCTTAGGTCGGTGAAATGGCTGATTTTTTCCGCGTTTTTGTCACGGCGATGTTTGCGGCGGCGGGTTTTTTCTTGGGCGAATAGTTCTTTGTCTGTGATTACGGCTAGTTTTATTTCCGGGTACTCGAAACCGGCGGAAAGTGCGCCGCGGGTTACTGTTATTAGGTTTGGGGGGAGATTTGCGCCGGCTAGGCTGTCGGCGTAGCGGGCTAGTAGGCCTAGGTCTGTTATGGCGTCGGCTAGTTGTGGGCCGTGGCGTCTAGGGCCTGCTAGGATTGCTATGCGATAGCCTTTTGCTAGTAGACCGGATAGGTCTTGTTTTAACTCTGATGGTTTATGCCTTAGGGGTGTGCATGTGCGGGCTGACATTGGGACTTGCGTGGGGGAGGGGTCAAACTCTTTTAGCACTTGGGTCATGGATGATAGTAGTAGGCGCGAGAAGTTGGCGGTTTTGTGCAGCACTTGCTGCCAGGTTAGCATTACTAAAGATTGCTCTGGTAGTAGGCGGCCTGCCATTAGGCGGTGGGTTATGCTATCTTGGTATTCGGTTTGGGCGGTTTCCATGTGGGTGGCGATTGGGTTTGGCTCGTCGAAAATTAGCAGTGTGTTCATTGGGAGGTAGTCCATTAGGTTATTATCTTCTTCATAGAAGAATGGGAAAAGTGCGTCGGCGTTGGTGCTTAAATCTAGACGGTCTAGGGTTTGGTCTATTGTGTCTTTTAGGTTTTGGGCTTCTTTTTTTAGGTCTTTTGAGTGTAGGGCTTCGTATTGGGATTTGTAGGATTTTTCGATTTTCTTTGTTGCGGCGCGTAGGGTTGTTTTGTCGAAGACCATTTCCCGGACTGGGTATAGTTCGAAGCTTTGGGCGTTTTCTATTGAGCGTTGGGAGAGGGCGTCTACTACTCGCACTGAGTCTATGTCGTCGCCAAAAAATTCTATGCGTAGGGCTTGGCCTTCGGTTAGGTCTAGGGTTGGTGGGGCTTCCTTTGCGTAGTTTTCGCCTTTTAATTTTGGGGTAATGCCGGTGTATTTTGCGACCGCGGGGTAGATATCCAGTATACCGCCTCGTAGCGCGAACTGGCCTGGGCCTTCTACTAGGCCGCTGCGCTCGTAGCCCATTTGTGCTAGTTTGCGGATTACTGCTTCCGGCTCGGCTATATCGCCTACTGATAGGTCTAGTTTGTTTGCATGGAAAATAGCCGGGGGTGTCATGCGGTCCAGCATTGCCTCGGCTGATGGATTATTATTGGGGGTGGGGATTGATGGGGTGATTGTGGTGAGGTGGGTGAGTTTTGCGGGATTGGTTGCGTGGTTGGGTTTTGCCGGGTTGCGGATACTGCCCTTGTGTATGTTGTGATTTTGTCTAGCACGCGTAACCGCTGACGGGTTATATCAACGCTTTTTACATCTGCGGCGTAGAATAGCATGTCCCGGCTGGGGTATAGGCAGCAGGCGTCCCGGAAGAAGTAGAGTAGGTCTTCGTAGATGGCTTTTGCCTTGAGCTCTGACGGGGCTATTATTAGTGCCGGGCGGTTTGTTGCTTTAAGTAGGGCGGCGGTTAGATGCCACTTTTGGGACTCTACTACTTCTGTTGCCCATTGGGTTGTGGGTTTGGCGAGACCCTTTTCGAAAGTGTTAAGACCGGACAATAGTCGGTTATAGGCCTGGGAGTCTTGTAATGGTGCGAATAGGGCGTGGGTGGGTTTTTGATTTTGAGTGATGTTTGTCATTGGTGGCTCATTTCTTGTTGATTTCATTAGATGAGTTTTTACGCTGAAATTTAACTAGTTGGGTTTTTGTAACTTCCATAGATAACATGCCAATGCAGATGTTTTGAGTCTTGATACTCGCCCATGTTTGTTACAAGCCTGCACGCGCCGTATTTTTTTACGGTTTGGGCGGCAATTGCTTTGGCAACTGTTAACATTTCTAATAGAAGGTCGTTGTCCTCACGTTCCAATGTAATTAAGGACGAGATGTGCTTTTTTGGGATGACCACAATATGAGACTCGTATGACGGCCTTGTATGGTGAAAAGCCAGCACTTGCTCTGTTTCCATGACTTTTTCGACTTTTGTTTTGCCGCTTAGCACCTCATCGCAGTAAAAATCGCTCATTATTGCCTCCTCTTCTTTATTTTGCGTGTTTATGCTGGATAAAGCGGCTTTATCAGAATCATCCACGGTGGGGTATAAAGCGACTTTGTCAGAATCATCCACATTGGTTGTATAGCGGCCTTACCCTTCTGTTTCCTCGGCTTCATACGTGACGGTCACGATACCGGTGGCATGGTTTGTTTCGGCAATACGCCAGCCTTCCCAGGGGTTGCCATAGCTATCATAGAATACAAACTCGTGTAACTGGTGGTTTATTGCGACAAAGTTGCCATAGCGGTATTCGTATCGTCCTAGTTCAAAAGATGAGGCGGTATGGCGTGTAAATGTGGCTATTTGCCTATCTTCGGGGACGGTGTAGACCGTAGCACCCATACTGATTTCCATAAGGCTATCGTTTTGGACAAATAACCCGGCGTGCACGTCCCACAGCCAAAAGTAAGAAAACGCATTCATCATAGAGCCGCTTGGGAAAGCCCAGAGGGATATATCCATAAAACCGTCGAAGTTGAAATCGTCGAAGGATAGGCCATACATATTGTAAGCAGAGGCGATTGGATGCTGGGTTTCAAGACCGGTGATTTCTTGTATTAGCTGGCCGCCTGGGGTTGTAATTGTAAGAGTGTGAACACTATATAAATAATTTGGCCAGAATAACGTCCTATCGAAGTTGCGCATATATGTCCTTGTAGCGTAGCCATGTAGGGTAAATGTGAGACTTAGCCCGTCCTGGGAAATATACTGGGTTGTTGTGAAGTCAAATGGTGAGACTGTTTCCTCCGGTAGCTGACCAAAATAGTTAAATACAATTTGCATGTGTCCTGGGACGATTATCGGGCCGTGCCAGTCGGAAATCCCGCCAAAGTCGTATACAGCGGTAAAGCCTAAGTCTGCAAGAGCCCATGCTGCGATATTGCTGCGGCGGCCTCTTTGGCAGTATACAAGAATTGTTTGTGATTTATTTGGGATTATTGTCAAGGCAGTGGCTGTTATTTCGTCGTATGGCAATAAGATTGCGTTTTGGATATGGCCTTGGTCGAACTCGGCTTGTGTTCTTACATCTAGGATTATTATGCTGCTTGCTTGCGTCATTTCGTTATATATCATTTCGTTATATATCATTTCTTGGGCTTGCATTGAGGTGATTATTATTGGGTCGCGGTGTGTGGGTTGGGTGGAGTTGGCTTCGTTTGCGTTGTTGGTTTCGTTTGCATTGTTGGTTTCGTTTGGTGTGGGGGTGTTGTCTGATACGGAGGTTTCAGAGGTAGATGTTTCATCGGGATCGGGATAAGGTGTTGTGGCATTTTGCGAGTCTTGTGACGATGATGTTTGCGGTATTTCGGAGTTGCCGCAACTTGAAAGGGTTACTAGGAAGATTGCCACTACAATGGCTAGGCTAAAAATGTATTTCATTGGCACACCCCTTTTGTATAAAATTTTAATGACCGCGCAAGAATATAGAAATCTGAGTTGAATGATTATATAAGCGACATTATAAATAGGAGATAAATACATGTACATCAATAGTAGCGAGATATTTTACAATGATATGCCAAAAGGCCTGGATTTTGCGTTTGCGCAAAACCAAGCTGCCAGGGACTATTTTAACAGACTGCCCAAGGATATAAAAATGCGTGTAATTCAGCATACACATATGGTGCAAAGCATGGATGAAATGCAGGCTTTTGCGGATTCGCTTATGCTTACTTGTACGGTTTAGGGGCCATAGTTTTGCGTGATTTCATCATGTAACCGGTCGTAAAAATCTACTGCCGCCTGCTGACGTTTTTTTGCGATAGCCTTAGCGCGGGTGGTATAAAACGTGTCGTAGATATTTTTTAGCTTGAAGTTGTATTCTGTGAAGAATGACGAGTTGCCATCACCTTTGGCTTTGTGTGTGATGATTTTATTGTCTGCGTCCATAATATATAGTGGATGGGTGACTATGCCCTGGTATATCAGGGTGCGGGCGATTCCGATTAGGCCTGTTACCTCAAGTTTATCGGCGTCGAATAGGATTTTTGCCTCAATGCTTGTTGGCGGCGCGTTGCTGCGGAAGCGGTGGGTGGATATGCAGTCTTTTACGTGCTGGGCTTTTGTGGGTGTCCAGTTGCGGGAGATTAGGAAGTCATAGGCCATAGTGCTGCCGACTTGTGCGTGACAAAGGGTTGGGTTGGCGAATTGTGCCTCGCGGCCTATGTCGTGTAGTAGGCAGGCGGCGGTTAGTACGTCTATGTCGATGGTACTTATATCAGTATCGGTGTCTTTAGTGTTTGTGGATTTGTCATCTTCGTAGCGTGCGATATCCAGCGCGGCATTTAGCACGCGATAGACGTGGTGCTTGTCATGGGCACTGTCTTGCATTTTTTCGGTCATATAGGCTTCGATTGCGGTGTATTCTGTATCCATCATTGGCCTACATCTTCGAAGTATAGTTGCTGTTGGGTCTTTAAAAGCTCCGGCACATTTAGCTCATATGGGCAGTTTCTTGTGCAGTGGTTGCAGCCGGTGCAGTTGTCTATGCGGCGCATATTGGCTTTCCATTCGTCGGATTCGAAGGTGTCCCGTAGGGTGCGCCCCATTAGGAAGGAAAGACGTGCCGCCTGGGTTATCGGGATATTGGCGGGGCAGGGTAGGCAGTACCCGCAGGCGCGACAGAAGCTGCCTTTTAGCCTTGACCTATCGGCGTCGATGTCTTTTTGCAGTTGGTCGTCTAGTTTTGGTGGGTTTTCTTCGTAGGATAAGAACTCTTCCAGATGTTCCATTCTTTGAATGCCCCAGATTGGGATTACATTTTCGTATTGTCGTAGGAAGGCGAAGGCTGCTTTTGCGTTGGAAAGTATTCCGCCGCATAGGCCTTTCATTCCAAGTATGCCCACGTTTTGCTTATTGCACTCGGCTATTAGGGCTAGTTCTTCGTCGGAGGACAGGTATGAAAAGGGATATTGTAAGGTATCGTAGAGGCCGGAGCGCACTGCTTCAAGGGCGTTGGTGCGCTTGTGGGCGGTTATACCGATAAAAAGAATCTTGCCTTGGGATTTTGCCTTTGCAAGGGTGTCGTAGAGGCCGTCTTCACCCCCTGGTTTTGGTACAAAGCCTGGGTTGTGAAATTGGAAGACGTCTATATAGTCTGTGCGCATGGTTTTTAGGGCGTTGTCGATATGCTCTAGCAGTACATCCGGGGTTTTCGCGCTGGATTTGGTACATAGCACGATTTTGTCCCTGACATTTGAAAGGGCTACGCCTATTCTATCTTGGCTGGTTGTATAGCCGTGGGCTGTGTCGAAGAGGGTTATTCCGCCTTTATATGCACGTTGCAAAAGTGCGGTGCTTTCGTCATAGGGTATCCGCTGGATTGGGATGCAGCCAAAGCCTGTGCGGCTTACTTTTAGGCCGGTTTTGCCGAAAATTGTGTGTTTCATGCATTACCTCCATTTTAATGAGGGCGCTGCCCTCAAACTCCCGCCGCTGCGGTGGGCAAAGCCCATCCTCGCTTCCTCACTCGCACCTTGCGGTGCATCGTTGCGGTCAGTGACGCGCTTTGCGCTTACAATTACGGTGGGGTGCTTTGCGCTTGCGACTGCGGTGGGGTGCTTTGTGCTTACAACTGCTTTGCGGGTTTATTTGATTTGCGATTGTATTCGTTCATTGTGGCCGGGGTGCCTTGTTTTAGTATCATTTGAATGGCGTCGCCGGCATTGGTAATGCCTTGTATCATGGCATCCCATTCCCGCTTGTGGAAGCGGCTTAGGACGTATTTGGCTAGATCCCAGCCTTCGGGTTTTTGGCCTATGCCTATGCGTACCCTTGGGAACTCGTCGGTTGATAGCCTTGCTATGATGTCGATCATGCCTTTTTGGCCGCCTGCACTGCCTCTTTCGCGCACGCGAATATCCCCCACCTCTAAGCTTATGTCGTCGTATACAATGATAATCTCAGATGGGGGTAACTTATAGTATCTGCAAATGGCCTGTACGGTTTGGCCGCTTAGGTTCATGTAGGTTAGGGGTTTTACAAGCAGTACATCTTTGCCGCCGATGCGCCCTTCGCCTACAAGGGCGCGGAAGCGGCGGTTTGATTTTAGTTTGACTCCAAAATCGAAGCAAAGCTTGTCTATTGTCTCAAAGCCTACATTGTGGCGGGTGGCATTGTATGCGGCACCTGGGTTGCCAAGGCCTATTATAATGTGCATATGTCCACTCCAATTTTAGGGTGTATGTGTTACTTTTGCGGTTTTGTCAGAATCATCCACAGTGTTACTTTCTGGGTTTGTACCAAATCATCCACATAGCCAGGGAATGTGGTAAATGCCTTGTGGATGATACTTACAAGACCCATATTTACAAAGGCAAGTTTACCTGATACAGATTCCCAAGGGGCAGGTCGTTGTGGATTCTGTGGATGGCGTTTGCCAGGGTCTTTGCCGCTGATATTACTTTGATTTTTGGCCCCCTTGACCCGTCTCTGCGAAGATGGGGCTCGCCTGTGAAATCTGACGCAACATGTAGGTCTGTTGTGACTTGCTCGTGGGGGATGCTTTCGGGGACTGGGATTGTGTCAAAGAAGACGATTTCTGTAAGGGAGGAGTTTTCGATTTTGGTTACGGCGTCGCCAGATAGAACGGGGTGGGTTGCGCAGGCGTAGATTGCTTTTGCTCCCCTGTCTTTTACAACTTCTACCGCGTTGCATAATGAGCCGCCGGTTGTTACTACATCATCAAGAAGGATTGCAATTTTGCCTTCAACGTCGCCTATGAAATTGGCCACTTCCGAGCCGTTTTCGTGGCGGCGTTTGTCTACAATTGCTAGGGGGACATCTTTGCTTAGCAAAGTTGCTAGGTTATTTGCGCGGGTTACGCTGCCAACATCCGGCGAAACTACTACTACATCCGAAAGATCGCCCAGGCCAAGCTTGAAATATTCCGCAAAGCTGTAGACTGCACGCAGATGATCAAGAGGGATGTTGAAAAAGCCTTGAATCTGCGGGCTGTGAAGGTCGATTGTAAGTATACGGCTTGCACCGGCAACGGTTAGTAAATCGGCCACTAGCTTCGCGCTTATTGGGTCATGGGACTGGGCTTTACGGTCTTGGCGTGCGTAGCCAAAGTAGGGGATAACCGCCGTGATGCGCCCTGCCGACGAACGTTGCATTGCGTCAATCATGATTAGGAGTTCCATTAGGTAATCGTTGACTAAAGGCGGTGCCATGGACTGGATGATGAATACATCTTTGCCCCTTACGGTTTCTAAGACGCGCATTTTTATCTCGCCGTCGTCAAATCTTGTGACAGATGATTTGCCTAAATCTATGCCTAAGTTGCGCACTATTGCGTTTGCCAAGTCTTTGTTGGCGTTGGCCGCAAAGATCTTCATCTCGCCGCCTGCAGGCTTTGCCGCGCCTGCCCTTCCAATAATCGGTTGCATAAACGGTGTCCTCCATTTTAATGAGGGCGCTGCCCTCAAACTCCCGCCGCTGCGGTGGGCAAAGCCCATCCTCGCTTCCTCACTTGCGCTTTGCGCATCGTTGCGGTTGGTGACGCGCTTCGCGCTTTCATCGTGGTCTGTGACGCGCTTTGCGCATCGTTGCGGTCTTGTGACGCGCTTCGCGCTTTCATTGTGGTCTGTGACGCGCTTCGCGCTTTCATTGTGGTCTGTGACGCGCTTTGCGCTTGCTTGCCTCTTGCCTTATTCGTCGTCCATTTCTACATCCAATAATTCGATTTCTAGAGAGTCGTCTATGTTGTCGTCTTTGCCGTCATCCTTTAGGGATTTTGGGTCTACTTTTACGAAGTTTTCTGGGGCTGCTAGGGCCTCTAAGGGTTTCATTCCGTGGTGGGCACGGGCGGCGTTTTCTATTTCGCGGATTATTTCTGGATGCTCTTTTAGGTATTGTTTGGCGTTTTCGCGGCCTTGGCCTAGACGGATATCGCCGTAGGAGTACCAGCTACCGCTTTTGTTTACAAGGTTTAGGGTCGCGCCAATGTCTAGTAGATCGCCGTCTTTGGAGATTCCTTCGCCGTACATGATGTCTACTTCGCAGTTTCTAAAGGGCGGGGCTACTTTGTTTTTGGTGATTTTGATTTTTGTGCGGTTGCCCTGGATTTGTTCGCCTACTTTTATTGCCTCAGCCCGGCGGATGTCTATTCTTACTGACGCGTAGAATTTTAGCGCGCGGCCGCCGGTGGTTGTTTCTGGGCTGCCGTAGGTTACGCCGATTTTGTCCCGTAGCTGGTTGATGAAGATGACTATGCAGTTTGTTTTGTGGGTGATACCGGTTAGTTTTCTTAGGGCTTGGGACATAAGCCTTGCTTGTACGCCAACGCTGCTTTGGCCCATGTCGCCTTCGATTTCTGAGCGGGGTACCAGTGCTGCAACCGAGTCTACTACTACGATGTCAATTGCCGCGGAGCGTACCATTGCCTCGGCGATTTCTAGGGCTTGTTCGCCGTCGTCTGGCTGGGAGATGTACAATTCGTCGATATTTACGCCTAGTTTGCGGGCGTAGATTGGGTCTAGGGCGTGCTCTGCGTCAACGTAGCCTGCTGTGCCGCCTAGCTTTTGGCA
>Ga0123355_10000922_pt1 | contig 40710 bp, 33 predicted proteins | sample TergutEmb28metaG_3_FD_89872 | JGI IMG/M metagenome (GOLD analysis project Ga0123355, IMG submission 89872) | Embiratermes neotenicus P1 segment gut microbial communities from Petit-Saut dam, French Guiana - Emb289 P1 | ecosystem: Host-associated > Arthropoda: Insects > Digestive system > Gut ...
ATTTTTGTCCGAGAACAAGGAGGCAAAAACCGCGCGCACCCATAGGTGCGTAAGGCTTTTTGCCGACGCAGTTATCGGGCAAAAAGACAAGCAAGATTGTAACTTTATTTTCTTACGCTCCCTTAGATTCAATTTGTGACCGAAAGTAGTATAAAGAGGAGAATCCCATGAGTAGTAGAATTATTGCTATTGCTAATCAAAAAGGCGGGGTCGGCAAGACTACCACCAATGTAAATTTGACCACCTGTCTGGCACAAGCTGGGAAACGGGTGCTAGCTGTTGATGTGGATCCTCAGGGAAATACTACAAGTGGGTTTGGCATTGATAAAGACACGCTTACACGCACTGTTTACGATTTGCTACTGGGGGAGGGCTATATTGAACAAGTGATGCTTCCCACCATGGTAGAAGGGTTGCGTTTGCTTCCAGCCAACGTTAATCTTTCTGGTGCAGAAATTGAACTTATTGACGCGCCTGGACGGGAATACCTTTTGCGGGAAGTCTTGAAGCATACAAAATATTTGTATGACTACATATTTATCGACTGCCCACCATCGTTAAATTTGCTAACGCTTAATGCCTTGTGTGCCGCTGATTCTGTGCTTGTACCTATCCAGTGTGAGTTTTATGCCTTGGAAGGACTTTCACAGTTGATGCATACTGTACAATTGGTACAGCGCAAGCTCAACCCCCGACTCCATATTGAAGGGGTGGTGTTTACTATGTTTGATTCCCGTACCAATTTGTCAAGTCAAGTAGTAGATGAAGTTAAAAATCATTTGGGTGAAGACAAGGTGTATAGGTCTATAATACCGCGCAATGTGCGATTGAGTGAAGCTCCTAGCCATGGGCTTCCTATTACCTTGTATGATGCAAAATCCAAAGGTGCGGAAGGGTATATTCAGTTGGCGCAAGAAATTATTGCGCGCAAGGCGGAGGATATTTAATATGGCAAAAAAAGGCTTAGGGCGTGGGTTAGGCGCGCTATTAGATTCTGGTAATGATGCGCCAGTTGTTGTAGAAGAAGTAAAAAATAATAACGGCGTGCAATTGATTGATGTGTTGAAAATAGAACCCAATCGACAGCAACCCCGACAATATTTTGATGAAGCCCAATTGGAAGAATTAGCGGAGTCTGTCAGAAGTTACGGGATTATCCAGCCAATAATTGTAAAGGATTGCGGCGGATATTATAGTATTATTGCGGGAGAACGGCGTTTTAGGGCGGCACGTTTGGCCAATATGGAAACCGTACCTGCCATTATAAAAGATTACACTGAGTTAGATATTTTACAAATCGCGCTAATCGAAAATATCCAACGGCAAGACTTAACACCGATTGAAGAAGCCACTTGCTACAAACGACTGATAGATGATTTTTTCTTTTCTCAGGAAGATATTGCTACAAAAATAGGCAAACACAGAACAGCCGTTTCCAATGCAGTGCGTTTGTTAGAACTAGACGAACGAGTACAAGAATTGGTTGCAGCAGGCCGACTGACTGTTAGCCATGCGCGGTGTTTATTGGCAATAAAAGACAAGGATATACAATATGCAACAGCCGGACAAGTAGTAGAAGAAGAATTGAGCGTGCGTACCACAGAAAGTCTTGTTACCGCGCTATTGACTCCCCCTGTTGAAAAAGCCTTAATAGAGTTGCCCGATGAAGCCCCAAATGAATCTGTATATTCGGCTTATCGACAAGTGGAAGATGAATTAAAAACATTACTTGGTACAAAGGTGCAAATTTTGCAAGGCAAAAAGAAAGGTAAAATCGAAATTGAATACCACTCGCCGGAGGATTTAGACCGACTTGTAGGACTATTTAAGGCTAACATAGAGCTATAACGTTTTGAGACCTATTTGTGATCAAAATGAAAATTAGCGTATGGCTCAGTATCTGAAAAATGCTGTATACCAAATGTTTTTGACATTTGGTATAGCTATGAAAATATGGACGTATTACTTAGTTAATGTTAAAATCGAAAAAAGAGGTTCGGAAAGAGGTAAAATTATGCCTTCTTATTCAACATATACTCATGAAGAGCTAGATAGACTATATACAGAGTGCAAAGAGCAGTATGCACATTTTCAATCAATGGGTTTGTCATTGGATATGTCACGGGGCAAACCAGGGGCAGACCAACTGGCACTTTCGGCAGGGCTGGTCAATGTACTATCGCCGGATGATTTTATTGCGGCTAATGGTACTGATTGCCGCAATTATGGCGGTATTGATGGTATCCCCGAAATGAAGCAATTGTTTTCTGAAATTTTACAGGTTCGCTCAGATGAAATTCTTGTGGGTGGCAATTCCAGTCTTAGCCTTATGTATGAATGTGCATCGTATTTTGCAAAATTTTCTGCCGCGGCGAAAACGGGAGGTACCAAAAAATTCTTATGCCCTTCTCCAGGTTATGATAGGCATTTTGCGATTTGTGAATATTTGGGTATTGAAATGATTACCATTCCAATGACTTCAGAAGGCCCAGATATGGATGAAGTACGTAAACACATTACAGACCCAACCGTAATAGGAATATGGTGTGTACCAGTATTTTCAAATCCGCAAGGATATGTATATTCAGATGAAATAATTCAGGCGATAGCAAAACTATCTCCAGCCTCACCTGACTTTCGTATTTACTGGGATAATGCTTATGCAATTCACCCTTTTGAAGGAGAAGTTCCCCAAATAGCAAACCTTCTGCGTGAATGTGAATCTGCTGGAACCCAGGATAATGTGTTGATTTTTACTTCTTTCTCCAAAATTACATTTCCGGGTGCGGCTGTTGCGGCTGTTGCGGCATCGCCCATAAATTTGGACTTATTACGCAAACATCTTATAATACAAACTATTGGGCCTGATAAAATAAACCAATTGCGACATGTACGATTTTTTGGGGATTTGGCGGGTGTTCATGGACATATGAAAAAACACGCTGATATTTTGCGCCCAAAATTTGAAATTGTTTTATCTCAGTTAGAAAAAAATCTTGCGGGTAAAGGTATCGCTCAATGGAGTATACCAAAAGGCGGTTATTTTGTATCTTTTGACACCTTGCCAAATTGCGCAAAACGCACAATTGCTATATGTGCAGAAGCTGGACTTGTTATGACAAATGCAGGCGCGACATTCCCTTATGGAAAAGACCCACAAGATAAAAATATACGTATTGCACCATCATTTCCGCCCGTAGAGCAATTGGAGATTGCCATGCAGTTATTTTGCCTAGCTGTGGAAATGGCCGCAATTGAGGTGATTTTATGGAAGTAGTGGATTTATCAAATCGACGAGGCGCGATTGTGCATTTGTTGCCCAAGGTACACAAGTTATATAAACAGACAGGCCATCAGCTAAAGGACATTGTGCTGTGGACTCACGACATGAATAAAATGATTTTGGATATTCAAAGAAAGTGGATTTTTGTATTAGACCGTCCCAATGGCGATGTATTAGGGTTTTTGTTCTATCGAATGGGCGAGGATGGTAAGTCCCTGCATATTGAAGCATTACGAGTAGGTAGACATATTAGGGCATTTGACCTACTTATACAGCGTTTTCAGCAGGACAATGCAGTAAAGGCACGAACTGAATTTTACGCTAGCCGTGAAATTCAGCGGAAAACAAATGATGAAATATTAGCGACTGTTGGTATGCAGGATGATAGTATATACGACGATAATGGATATCAACATTTGGGAGACTTGCGCAAAGCAGTTGACGCATTAAAAGTGCGATATCAGCGTTAGATTGTCCGCAAAGTTTGCGGATATAAATATACGAAGGCGGAAGCCTTTGAAAAATTACAAAAAGAAAGAAGTGATTTAGCCCATGAAAGATTTGAAGGGAACAAAAACTGAAAAGAACTTACTTGCTGCATTTGCAGGAGAAAGTCAGGCCGCCGTAAAATACGCTTATTATGCGTCAAGAGCCAAAAAAGATGGCTTTGAACAAATCGCCGGCATTTTTCAAGAAACAAGCGGAAATGAAAAGGAACATGCCAAGCTATGGTATAAGGCTCTGCATGACGGCGTGATACCAGACACATCCCGAAACCTTCTGGATGCCGCAGAAGGAGAGCATTATGAGTGGTCAGATATGTATAAGGAATTTGCTGAGGAAGCAAAAGCTGAAGGCTTCCATGAACTTGCGGCTCAGTTTGCGGCTGTGGGCAAGGTAGAAAAATCCCATGAAGAACGCTATCGCACCCTTTTGTCAAACATAAAAGAAGATAGAGTATTCTCCAAAACCACAAAGGAAGTATGGATATGTCGTAACTGTGGATATTTACATGATAGTACAAACGCTCCAGAAATATGTCCAGTATGCGTACATCCTAAAGCGTTTTTTGAAATAAGAGCGGTTAATTACTAAAAGTAGCTTCTGCAATTCAGTTTTGGTCTGCCAATAATTCTTGGCAGGCCTTTTCTTTTCCTTAAATATCGTGACGCACACTATATAGAGTAAAAGACGAAATCCCCACAGTAAAAGCAAATTATTTATTTTGGAGCAAAAAAAAGCATAAATCAAAACAATTTATGTTGTTTTTTATAAAGTTGCATGTTATGATAGACAATAACAGTATTTTTATTATAGGTTAAGGAGGAATAAGTAATGATTGATAAGAATGTTATTCAACGTTTGAAACAAACCAACATCAGTAAAGATGTGAAAAAAACACAGGAGCGCGCCCATAAACTATGGAAAGCTGCTTCACGTAATCAAAAACATGCTATTGAAGAAGATGCGGATGTGGCGCGCGCAACTCTTTATCGTGTGTATAACACAGGCAGTATTTCTGCAAAACTTACTGTGCCTATGGCACAACATTTTGATGTAGACCCTGATTATTTGATTGGGGTGACTGACGAACCTGGAAAGTGTACAGAAGAAAAACTTGAGGTTTTCCTCAAAAATTTGGGTTATGACCATCTTTTCCCTTTTAATTCAGAGGGTGAGAGGGGCAAAAACAAGGCAATTGAAGGTCTTCAAAATATGGATTTTGAAGGTATTTCTTCCAACTTGGATTCAATCCCCACAACAGATTTGGATATTGAAGAACTTAATTTACTATTGCAATGTTTACTATTGCGCGAAAAAGCTGGAGTAAAAGATGCCATTGACAAAGCCTCCAAGCTTAGGACGCTGTTGCTATCATGAGCGGCACTACTATGGACAAAATCACCGCTTTGGCCAAGAACCGGGGGTTCGTATACCCCGGTTCCGAAATATACGGTGGTTTTGCAAGCACGTGGGATTATGGCCCTTTGGGGGTAGAATTAAAAAATAATGTAAAACGTGCTTGGTGGAAAAAATTCATTCAAGAAAGTCCATACAATGTAGGAATAGACTGTGCCATTCTAATGAATCCCGATGTATGGAAAGCTTCTGGTCATGTTGGTGGATTTGCAGACCCGCTTATGGATTGCCGCGCTTGCAAGGAGCGTTTTCGCGCCGATAAGCTTATAGAAGATTTTATGCTAGAAAAAGACATTCAAGAAACGCCCGATGGCTGGCCATACGAAAAAATGCAGTCATTTATCACAGAAAACAAAATTTCATGCCCCAAATGCGGCAAGTTGGATTTTACCGACATACGCAAGTTTAATCTGATGTTTAAGACATTTGCGGGTTCGTTGGAAGATAGCCAAAGTACTGTATACATGCGTCCAGAAACAGCTCAAGGTATTTTTGTAAACTTCAAAAATGTACAACGTACAACGCGCAAAAAAATCCCTTTTGGGATTGGGCAAATAGGAAAGGCGTTTCGCAATGAAATTACTCCTGGTAAATTTGTTTTCCGTACCTTGGAGTTTGAGCAAATGGAGTTAGAATTTTTCTGTGAACCAGACACCGATTTGGAATGGTTTGAATATTGGCGCAAATTTTGTATAGATTGGCTAAAAGGGCTTGGAATGACAGATGAAGTAATGCGTATCCGTGACCATAGCCCAGAAGAATTATCTCATTATAGCAAAGCAACAACGGATATTGAGTATAAATTCCCGTTTGGTTGGGGTGAGTTGTGGGGCATTGCTGACCGTACAGACTTTGACCTAAAACAGCATATGGAGCATTCGGGCGAAGACATGCGGTATTATGACCAGGCCGCAAACAAGCATTACTTGCCCTATTGTATTGAGCCATCTTTGGGAGCCGACCGGGTAACGCTGGCATTTTTATGTAATGCCTATGATGAGGAAGTTTTGGAAGGAGACGAAATACGTACAGTATTGCGCTTACATCCTGCCCTTGCACCTGTAAAGGTTGCTGTGCTTCCCCTTTCCAAAAAGCTTGGCGAACACTGCGGTGAGTTATATCAGCAATTGAGTTCGCATTTTGTTTGTTCTTATGATGATTCTCAGGCAATTGGCCGCCGTTATCGCAGACAAGATGAAATTGGAACGCCTTTTTGTTGCACATTCGATTTCGACTCTATAGAAGACCGTGCTGTAACCGTGCGGGATAGGGATTCCATGGAGCAAGAACGCGTGAAAATTGATGATTTAGTAGCGTATCTAACAGAAAAATTGCATTATTAATCTGTTTACGTAACAAAAAACAGCCTTGCATTTTGGGTTATGCAGGGCTGTTTTTTTGAATGTGTTGGACGAAGGTAAAATCACAGAAAATAAAATTCAAAAAGTATTGACATTGACGTTAAGGTAAAGGGTTATAATAAAATCATAAAGGTTGAAGGAGGTCAAGCGAGTGGAAAAACATCATGCAATAGCTGACGGCTTTATGTTGGTTGGGGAATTGGCTAAGAAAGCTGGAGTAACCACTCGCACCCTAAGGTACTATGACAAGGAGGGTTTGCTTTCGCCCTCTATGGAAAGCGAAGGCGGCTATAGGCTTTATTCTGATAAGGACATGACAAAATTGGCTTGGATTTTGATGATGAAACAGTTGGGGTTTGGGCTTTCCGACATAAAAAATCGGCTTACTAGATTGGATAGCCCTTCTGATGTGATTAACATACTAACAGAACAAACAACCCTGCTCCGCAACAAGGTCACACAATTATCGGAATCCATTAACGAAATCGAAGCATTAAAATCAGAAATTCATCAAATGAACTCGGTAGACTTCAAAAAAATTTCGGGCATTCTTGTGGCATTGCAAAATAACTATGCGAATCATTGGATAATCAAATATTTTGACGAAGATTTGCTAGATATGATTGGCAATAAAATGAGTCGAGATGAAGCCATAGCAATGTCAGAAATTATGAACCACTTATTTAACACAGCGGCCAAACTTCAGAATGAAAACATAGCCCCTGAAAGCGAAAAGGCGCAAAACTTTGCCAAAGAGTTTTGGGAGCAGATGTGGGAAGCAACAGGCGGCGACCTCAATTTAATTCAGAAAATGAATGCACAAGTGATAAAAATCATCAATGAGGATGAAAACCGTAACGAGATTTTTGTAGCTACACATCACTTCATTCAATCAGCAATGGAAATTTATTTCAGAAATATGCAAGACGGCTAAAAAATAAGTAGTGTAGTATGCTATATTCAGCCCATTGAGATATAGCTTCTTAGCTACATAACAAAGATGGAGGTAGTTATGAATTTAAGCTGGGCAAGGTTAATGGTAAAAGATTTGGATGCTTCTATTAAGTTTTATGAAGAAGTTGTTGGACTCCCGGTGAAAGACCGACAACCCGTTCCTGGTATGCAAATCGCATATTTAGGCGATGACAACGGGTTACTGGTACTTATTTGTGGTGATGCCCCTCACTATGATAAAGATAAGGAAGTTGGTAACGGTATGGCTTTAGGGTTTGTTGTTGACTCACTTGAAGAAAAGATTTCCCTTTTGCATGAGAATGGTTATGAAACGGACGGCGTTATATATGATGTGCAGTCAGCACAGTTCTTTTTTGCAAAAGACCCTGATGGATATGTTGTACAGTTTGACAAGCGTTAATATGGAACTTATACCTAAAAACAATTCAAGGCTCCCACAAATTCTCATTGCGGGAGCCTTGAAAATGTTTACGACGATAATAATATCATTGAGCCTATTATTAAGGCATTGTGTCTACATCGCCAAAACGCTCTACCCAAGCCTGTCTGCGTTCATCAATAATAAGCTGCGCACCCATATTAAGGTATACGTTGTACATAGCATTCCAAGAAGCATCAAAAGCCGCAGGGTCTACTTGAACTATCATTTGATGAAGAATCATATCACGTTGCTCTTGCAAAGGTACGCTCATACCTTCTTCGGCATTAATCTGACGAATAACAACTTGACGCGCTCTCCAAGCATGGTCCATACCAGCGGCACGAGCAGCCATAACCTGTTCTGGTGCAATACCAGGATAACCAAGTGCCAAAGTAGCAGCTACTAAGTTAGGGTCATCCATTACTATACCGTTAACGGTCATAGTAAGGTCAAAGTTTCTAAGTGATGGGATAAACTGATGGTCTGGCCATGAATGGTCGTCAGTTTCACCAAGTACTTCAATAGCACCGTTTGCATGAGTATGACGATGTGTACCTTCAATACCAAATTGTAAGAAATCTCTTACTTCTTGACGGCTTATCCAGTCAAGATACAACAGAGAAGCCAAAGGCTCAGTATTTGTGTTAGGGAAGAAGATAAAGCGGTCAGTTGGGTTTGGCATTGGTTTTACTACTTGACCAGCATCATTTCTAAAAGGTGTTGCAACAACGAAGTTTGCTTCTGGGCCTATATTGTCACGCATGTCAGTTATAATTGCATCAGCAGCACGGAAAGGAAGATCCCAGTTATGAATAAAAGCACCTACAAAACCAAGTCTTTTTTGGTCATCGCCCATTGGGTCTCCTGCTGGATGTAAGAAGAAATCGTCCCAAATCAGGCCTTGATGGTACCAACTATTTAATACACGTGTACCTTCTCTAGCTGCGTCAGGCAACATAAAACGTCTGTCATCAAAGCCATATACAAACCATTCACGCTCTGTAATATTATGTGGAATAAAGGATTCAAATATAAGTCCACCACTCCATCCCACATCATGACCAAGCATAAAAGGAATCATTCTGTTTGCATCAGCACCAAGCAAAAGGTCTGCATTGTCTCTAAATGCAATAAGCATGTCTTCAAATTCTTGCATTGTGGTAGGAACTGACATGTTCAAAGTGTTAAGCCAGTCTTCACGCACAAAAGTGTTTAGACGACCATCTTGAGCTAGACGCCCTGTGATACTCCACAATTCAAGGGTATCAGGGTCTAGGTTCCAGTACAAAGTACCTCCCAAAAGGCCATACAGATTTGGTAACAAATCACCATATTGCTGAAGCAATGGGTATTGGTTTAATATACCGCCCATGCCTGCAAAGGTGGATACCATTGGATTGTTGAAGGTGTAACCAATGTCAGGAGCCATATTACCGGCCAAAAGGGTACTTTGGAATTCAGCCTCATCCCAACGTGGAATAGTTACCCATTCAACGATAATGTTGTGTTCTTCACGAATTTGGGTTTGTACCCATTCTGTCCAATAACTTTCGGAAAAATCAGGAATACGCTCATGTGTACGATCCCAAAGGCCAACAGTAATGGTAACTGGCTCAGTAAAACGACGGTTTGCATCTAAATTGTCCCTGCTAGCACCACCAGTTGGAGCTGGGTCTTGTTGCGGTGGTGTTGGAGTTGCTGGAGTTGCTTGAGTTCCTTGTTGTTGGGTTCCTGCAACAGGTTCGTTTGCATTATTATTGCCGCAACCTACAAATACAAATACAGCGGCAACTGCTGCAACCAAGAGAAAAAGCTTAATAGATTTTTTCACTCTTTAATTACCTCCTTAAATTATAAAAGGTTGATGGATTATACAGAACAATAGAAATATCCCATAACAACAATATATCCCCTTTGTTCTGCTTCGCTTCATACTGCTTTATGGCAAATATCGAAAAATTATTCCAATTTTATTTCCATGAAAATTCCAATCATGGAATTTTTTCATATGGAAACATATAGAGATAATTTTACGCATTAGCACCCAAAGCATAATATATGTTATATCACCACAACCCCACAAATATTATGGGGTTGCGTGCAATATACAAAAATTAATTTTATCCTTTTACCGCGCCCAGGGTTGCACCCTTAACAAAGTATTTTTGAATAAAAGGATATACACACAAAATTGGAACCATAGCTATTACAATAGCGGCGGCTTGCACAGCGTCATTCCAGCCGGGAGGTGCAGTAGCACCAGGGTCGGCAAGGTCTATAGCAGTAAGGTTTTCCAGAATGTTATACAAAAGCAATTGGATTGGATGCCATTCTGCCGCTGCCGGAAGAAAGAACAAGCCATCCATAAAGCCATTCCAGCGACCTACGGCATAAAACAAACCAAGGGTTGCCATAACTGGCACTGAAAGAGGCAGATATATTTTTATCAAGGTAGTAAGCGGCCCTGCTCCATCAATCTCTGCGGACTCTTTAAGGCTATCAGGTATGCCCATAAAAAAGTTACGCATGATTATCATATTAAACACGCTTATCATACCAGGTAAAATCAGTACAAGTGGGTTATTTAGTAGGCTCAAATCCCTAAAAAGTATAAATGTTGGAATAAGTCCCGCGCCAAATAACATAGTAAAAACTATATAGAAGGTTATAATTTTACGCCCTTTAAGTGAATCATATGTCAATGGGTATGCTGCAAGTGTGGTCATTGTTAAGTTTACCACAACTACTATGGCGGTCAATATCCCTGTCCATGCCATAGAACGCATAAAGCGTTGAGTACCCAATACATCTATATAAGCATTGATTTGAAAGTCTACTGGCAAGAAAGCCACTTGCCGACGCATAATGGCATCAGGGGAGCTAAACGATGTAGCAACCACGCTTAACATTGGAAGCAGACAAGTCGCAATCAATAACAACATAAAAAACACAATTACCCAATCGCCCACTGTCGCACGCCCTAGACGACCCTTTCTGTTTACAGCAACAACATTAGTCACGTTAAAAACCCCCTTCTACCAGAATCCGTTTCCACCTAGCCTTCTTGCTATAAAATTAGCAGATAGCAAAAGGAACAGGTTTATTACTGATGTGAAAATACCTACAGCCGCCGCAAGAGCAAACTGCATACTCTGCAAGCCCCATCGCCATACAAATGTTGGTAAAACTTCAGAAACTCCTCTAACCAACATGTTTTCCAACGACAAGAATCTCACCATATCTACACCCATTATCTGACCCATTGTCAATATAAGTAGTATGATTATAACAGGACGGATACCAGGCAGAGTTACATGCCACATTTTTCTAAGACGGCTTGCACCATCTATATCTGCGGCTTCGTACAATTCAGGGTTAATAGATGTGATTGCCGCAAGATACAATATTGTATTCCAGCCTACATGTCGCCAAACAGATAAAAGTACATTGGTAACAACCCAGTGAACTTCATTATTCAGGAAAGGAACCGGGTCAAAACCCATGCCAACAATAATATTATTAATAGTACCAACAGAAGTAGAAAAAAGGCGTGTAGCCAAACCTCCAATAATAACCCATGAAAGGAAGAACGGCATATAAGAAATAGTCTGAGTTATTTTCTTAAATCTCAAAAATTTTAATTCATTAAGCATCAAAGCTAATATAATTGGGGCGGGAAAGCCCACAAGCATATCCAAAAAGCTAAACATAATAGTGTTGCGCACGGCTGTCTGGAACGGCAAAAGTGAAAATGCCCTTTCAAAATTGGCCCAACCTACCCATGGAACTTCAAAGATAGGTAACACCACATTATTTTGCTTCCAAGCCAGTAAAACATTCACCATGGGCCAGTAACTAAACACAAAGAAATAAATAATTGGCAAGAGCAACATAGCATATAAGACCCAATGCCTGCTCCAGTAACTGCTAGAAGTACTACGCCTTTTCACGTTTTGCATAAACAACTCTCCTCGTAACATGTCCGGTACTGGGTACAAACCTCTTGAACACTTCCCATGAACAGTTCGTTAGAAATCTTGTGCATAATGATATTCTATTGTAAAATATATGTACATGAATTAACTAAAGATTATTTGTACTAACAAAAGAAATTCGGGATAATTCACAAGTTTCAAATGAAGTAAGGGACGTAGTTGTACAAAATTTACCTATGGAGGAGTTGCATGAGAACATTATTTAATGACAATTGGCAATTTAGACTCAAAGGGGAGGAAATTTGGGCTACTGTAGAAATTCCTCATGATTGGCTTATTTATGACACCCACAATCTTTATAAAAGCGGTGTGGGGTGTTATCGCAAAGTTTTTGCTAGTCCTTTATCGGTTGAGCAACACGAACATTTGCAAAAAGAACAAAATGAACAAAAAGGGCAAAATAACCAAAAGGGACATAAGGTAATCTTGCATTTTGACGGAATCTATATGGACAGCCAAATATTTGTAAATGGTGTTTCTGTTGGAGAATGGAAGAATGGCTATATTGCCTGCGAGTTTGATATTACGCCCTATATCAAACCTGGCGAAAATGAAGTTTTGGTGGAAGTCAATTATGTTTCTCCCAACTCCCGTTGGTATACCGGAGCTGGAATTTATAGGGATTGTTGGATTCAGGTGAAAAACCCTGTTCATTTTGTGTCCAACGGAATATATATTTCTCCAGAAAGAAAAGACGGTAATCAATGGAATGTTACCATTCAAGCTGAAGTAGAGGCCGATGCAAACACACCATACGAACTCCAACACTCCATAGCAGGACTTGACCACAACCCTTGTAAAGACGGCAACATACTTGTAGAAAACCCTCAACTGTGGGATATAGATAATCCTGTTTGCTATATTTTGGAATCTACTTTGTTAGTAGATGGGCATGTACAAGATGTTCAAAAAAACCGTTTTGGTTTTAGAGAAGTTGCCTTTTCTCCAGATGGAGGTTTCCAGTTAAACGGCAAGCGCGTTCAAATTAATGGAGTGTGTCAACATCATGATTTAGGGGCTTTGGGTGCGGCATTTAGTAAAGAAGCCCAACGTCGTCAATTGGAAATTTTACGTGAAATGGGCGTTAATGCAATACGTACCGCCCATAACCCACCTTCAGAAGCATTTATGGAGCTAGCAGATGAAATGGGCTTTGTGGTAATGAGCGAATTAACCGATATATGGAAAAGAAGCAAAACTGCTTATGACTATGCCCGCTTTTTTGAAGAATGGATGGAAAAGGACGTAGCCGCTTGGATAAGGCGGGATAGAAATTGCCCTTCTGTAATAATGTGGAGCGTAGGCAATGAAATATATGACACCCATGCAGATTTTGCTGACGGCTCTGCCACTATGCAAAAACTTATGGAGTTAGTGAAACTTCATGACCCAAAAGGTCATGCTCCAACCACGCTTTGCTCCAACTATATGCCTTGGGAAAATACCCAAGCTTGTGCAGATATTATTAAACTAATCGGATACAATTATGCAGAATACCTCTACCACAATCACCATGCCCTTCATCCAGATTGGATTATTTATGGAGCTGAAACTGCTTCCACTGTACAAAGCCGTGGTATATATCATTTTCCGCTTAAAAAATTCCTTTTGTCCGATGATGACTTACAGTGTTCTGCTTTAGGTAATTCTTCTACAAGCTGGGGAGCGAAAAATTCGGAGGCTTGTATAACTGACCATAGAGATGCACCCTTTACCATGGGGCAATTTATTTGGACAGGGTTTGATTATATTGGCGAACCTACTCCCTACCACACAAAAAACTCCTATTTGGGGCAAGTAGATACAGCAGGATTTCCAAAAGATTCATATTATATATATCAGTCTGCATGGACGGATTATAAAACAAGACCTATGGTTCACCTTTTTCCATATTGGGATTGGTCACCAAATCAGCCAATAGATGTTCGTATAGCTTCCAACGCACCTAAAGTGGAGCTATTCTTAAACGGGAATTCATTGGGCAAAAGGGATATTTGTCATAAAACAGGTAAAGAACTTACTGCTGATTATATCGTTCCATATGAAAAAGGCACTTTGAAGGCAATTGCTTATGACGAAAATGATAAAATTATCGCTGAAACTATCCGGCATTCATTTGAGGATGTGGAAAGGCTGGTTTTAACCCATTCCCACTATGGTGAGCTTACTTTTACAGAAATTTCAGCCGTTGACCATAATGGAAATCCTGTAGAAAATGCTACAAATCGTGTTACTGTAAAGGTAACAAATGGTTTGCTTTTGGGCTTAGATAATGGCGATTCTACTGACTATGACCAATATAAAGGGAATAGCCGCAGATTATTTAGCGGAAAGCTCCTTGCTATTTCTAAGGGAATAAATGGAGCCAAGCCCGTAGTAGAAGCTGAAATAGATTTTGCTGATGTTCCAATCCGCAAAATAGAGCTGATTAGGTCGGATGATTTTACCATTACAGCAAGAACCTATCCAGAAAATGCAACTCACCATGAATTATCATGGAGACTTGCCGATGCTTCAGGCATAGATAGCCCACTCGGGCAACTTGAAATAAATAAAACGGGGAAAACAGAGGTGGCCACGCTTATTCCCAAAGGCGATGGGGAGGTATATATCCGTTGTCAAGCAAATAATGGCAAGGAACATCCCACGCTTATATCGCTTTTACCAATGAGCATCACAGGTTATGGCAAGCCTTTTTTAGACCCATATAGTTTTGTTTCTGGCGGGCTGTATACGTTAAGCAACGTTGAATTAACCAACGGCAATGAAAGAGGCGTGGCAACATTACGAGATGGTGTAAGTCATGTAGGCTTTACGGATTTGGATTTTGGTGATTTTGGTTCCAACGAAATCACATTATGGCTTTTCCCCTTGCAAAGAAATGATTTTCCTATAGAAATATGGTCAGATATGCCAGAAAATGGCCAACATTTATGTACAGTCACGTATGACAAAGGCTCTATCTGGAATACTTACCAAGAAGTAACATACAAACTTCCCAAAAGATTAACAGGGGTTCAAACTTTATCTTTTGTTTTTAAGCAGAAAGTCCATATTAAAGGCTTTCAGTTTACAAAGGAATTAAAGGCTTATGCAAAATTGCCTTTTGCCGCACATGACCATATATATGGGGATTCATTCCGAATAAGTGATAAAAATAATGGCGCGGTAGAAGGTATCGGAAACAATGTTACCATAAGTTTTGATAATATGATTTTTAGTGATAAAATCGGCAGGGAAGCTAGTAAAGATGGTAAAGAAGTAGAACCTAATATGAAAGCACAGTCAATAAATATATCTTGGCGTTCTAAACTGGATAAAAACACCATAAGAATGATATTTGTAAAAGATTCCGGTAAAGAAATCGTAAATTTGCTTATGCTTACAAGCCAAGAGGAATATGGCAATATTAACTTACCTTTGGACAATTATCTGGAAGGGGAAGGTATAGTTAGGTTTATATTCTTGCCTGGCTCAGATATTGATTTGGAATGGTTTCAATTTGAATAGAACTGAATAAAAAAGTTTAGGTGTGTTCTCATTAAAAGAGATTTAGAATTGCGAGGCGATTTTTTGCCAGCTTTCGTTTAGTGGGAACGCACTCTATAATAGACCTCTTCTGAAACAAATCTGTTTGCGGCAGATTTCAGAAGAAGTCTAATTATGAAAGGAAGTTGATAAGAAATGAGTTATTACACTATTAACAAGATTCACCCTTGGCTTTACAGTATTTATGACCCCCTTAATGTATATTGTTATCTTATTGTGGGGGATGACAAGGCTTTATTGTTTGATACTGGCTACGGTATTGCTTCTTTGCAGGACACGATTAGTGAAGTGACGGATAAACCTGTTATTGTCGTTTTAGGGCATGGACATGTAGACCATGTTAATGGTGCATACCAATTTGACGAGGCTTGGTTACATGAAGCCGATTTTGACCTATTCCATGCACATTCATCGGAAGATTGGCGCAGGAATATTGCAGAAAAATTAGACCCAAATGCAACACCGCAAGACTTTGACCCTGAAGCATATATTACTGCGGATACCAATAATTTGAAAAAATTAGATGTAGGTTATGTGTTTGACTTAGGTGGTATACATGTGGAAATTGTAGGAATGGAAGGACATTCCGCGGGTTCAGTGGGTATACTGATACAAGAACATCGCGTTTTAATTGACAGTGATTCTGCAAACAATCATATTTGGATGTTTTTACCGGAATCTTTACCTATCAGTCGATATATCACTATGTTAGAACGCACTCTGGGGCTTGAGTTTGATACCTTTTTTATCGGCCATTCCAGTGAACCCCGGCCGAAATCGGAATTGCAAAAATATATCCAGGTTGCACACAATGCTTCAAAGGAAAAGTCAGAACCATACGAAATGCTACCAGAACTTAATGGATTTATATATAAGGAAGATGATATTGCAATCGTTTTTAGCGACAAAACATTGCATTAGGGAACAATCACTTTGAAATAAAAGTCTATCCAAGAATAAACCATCATACTTTATGATTTTATCTGGATGGGCTTATTTGGTACCCAAAAAGCTATTACCAACTACTTTTTGGTAATAGCTTTTTTATTTTTACATTATTTTTTAATTAAACAGGTTCTTATGCAGTAGGTGCATATGGACGTACCACTACACCTTTTTGCTGTAAATATCCTTTTAGTTCTTCCACGGAATAATTCCGCTCAAGCCGTGGTGAATACAGCATACTACTTATAATAGCCGCCTGTGCATCCGTGTCTATGAAAAGGTCATATAGATGTTCGGGCAAACCAGCTCCCCCGGAAGCAATAAGAGGGACTGAAAGATTATTTTCGGCAATTTTCATTAACTCTAAATCATAGCCGGAAAGAGTGCCATCTTTATCAATGCTGTTAAGGCATATTTCACCTGCCCCTAATGATTGGCCTTTTTTTATCCATTCCAGCGCGTCCAATCCGGTTGCGGTTCTGGCACCATCTATATATACTTCATACCCGCTGGGTTGTTTATCTGTTTTTTTTACTTGAGTGGAAAGCACTATACATTGGGAACCAAATGCTTTCGCGCCCTCTGCTATAATATTTGGATTACGCACTGCCATAGAATCAACACTGATTTTTTCTGCCCCCGCTTCAAGTGCTTTGTACATGTCATCTAAGTCTCTTATTCCGCCCCCCACTGTAAAAGGTATAAATATCCGACGGGCAACTTTTTTAACAGTTTCGAGATCAATGAGACGTTTTTCGGCACTTGCCATTATGTCATAGAAAATTAACTCATCAATTTGCTGTTCATACATAGAATGTGCAAGGGTATCCGCAGAGGCCACGTCAATATTATCCTGAAAATTAATTGCTTTTGTAACTCGCCCATTAACAATATCAAAACACGCGATTAGTCGTTTAGTTAGCATCAAGAAACCTCCTTAACAAAGCAAGTCCTGCTTCACCGCTTTTTTCTATATGAAATTGTGTTGCGTAAATATTATCCTTTTGAACAGCGGCGGCAAACTCGCCATTATAATCAGCCACACCCCAAATGTCGTTTTTGTCCTCTGGCACTGCATAGTAGGAATTAACAAAATAAAAATAAGCTTCATCATATGTTATTTCGTAAGCCTCTGCATCCTTTGTAGTGGCTGTTTTTTTGTCCATTTTAGTAAATCGAACATTATTCCATCCCATCTGTGGAACCCGTACCACATCGCTATTGAACCGCACGACTTTTCCTTTGAGCCAGCCCAAACAATCTGTATTACTTTCTTCGCTATGCTCGAATAATACCTGTAAGCCCACACATATACCCAAAAATAATTTTTTTTGCCTTTTTTGTTCACTTTGTTCATTTTGTCCTATTACTGCTTCTTCCAAAGCAGGCAATATGCCCATTTCCTGTAAAGAATCCATAGTTGCGCGTGCATCGCCTACCCCTGGTAAAATGATATGGCTTGCATCTGTCAAATCCTGTGGAGTACGTGCAAAAGCTGAGTGATATCCAAGATGTGTTATTGCATTTGCCACACTGGCGGCATTTCCAGCCCTGTAGTCAATTATTTTTATCATACTAGTTCATTCCTTTCTATAATCTTTCCATACAAATTTCATACCATTATACCATGATTTAGAATATTAAATTAGGGTGCGCCTCTAGTTCACGAGTATATGGAATAAAACAAGTAATGTTACTGTAATCTTCCGTTGTCCTAAACACTCCCCTGATGTATAATCCTGTTGAACAGTTCCTAAGAAAGATGAAAATAAGAAAAAGATAACAAGAAAAATTTCACAAACGGCCTAAGAACCTATCTAGTATTTCCACGTTACAGGCTCTTAGACGGAAAGTTGATTAACAATAGACAGACTAGAGAAAAAGGGGGATATTTATTATGTCATATCGTTTAGGCATTGATATAGGTTCGACCACTGTAAAAATGGTGGTGACAGATGGTACATACAATATATTATTTGGCGAGTATCGCCGCCATCATTCTAATATACAGGAAGCACTATCACAAATGGCGCGTAGTGCCTATGAAAAATTGGGCAACGTGGATGTTAAGGCAATGATTACCGGTTCAGGGGGGTTGTCCCTGGCTAATTGGGTTGGTGTAGATTTTATTCAAGAGGTAGTTGCTGTTGCAAATGCAATTACAAATTTCGCGCCCGAAACAGATGTTGCAATAGAAATCGGCGGCGAAGATGCCAAAATTATTTATTTTACTGATGGGCTGGAACAACGCATGAACGGTATTTGCGCGGGGGGAACCGGTTCTTTTATTGACCAAATGGCCGCGCTTTTGCAAACTGATGCCGATGGTCTTAATGAACTGGCCAAAGATTACAATGTTATTTATCCCATTGCTGCCCGTTGCGGTGTATTTGCTAAAAGCGATTTGCAACCTCTTATTAATGAAGGTACAGCCAAGCCTGACCTGGCCGTATCAATATATCAGGCAATCGTAAACCAGACAATTAGTGGCTTGGCCTGTGGAAAGCCAATTCGCGGCAATGTGGCTTTCTTGGGTGGTCCTTTGTATTATACCTCTGAATTGCGCAACCGTTTTATTGATGTATTAAAACCTGTTAAGGTTATCTTGCCGGAAAATGCTCATCTTTTCGCTGCCTTGGGCAGTGCCCTTAGTGCAGAAAATTCTATTTCTTTGGAAGCTTTAATCCTTAATCTCAAATCTCAAAAACAAACACAACATGAAATCAACCGACTTGCGCCGTTGTTTGTTCAAAAAACTGATTATGAAGCATTTAGAGAACGTCATACAAAGCACCAAGTTCCAAAAGGCACCCTGGAAAACTATAAAGGAGATGTTTTCTTAGGTATTGATGCGGGTAGTACTACCACAAAATTAGCGTTGATTGGCGAAAATGGAGAACTGTTACATTCCTTCTACGCTGGAAATAAGGGAAGCCCCTTGCAAACTGCCACGCAAGCTTTATTAGAGACTTACGATTTGCTTCCTTCAGAAGTAGCTATTCGACATGCCTGTGTAACAGGTTATGGAGAAGGGCTTATTCAGGCTGGACTAAAGATGGACTTGGGAGAAATTGAAACCATGGCGCATTATAAAGCCGCCGCTTTCTTCGCGCCTGAAGTTGACTTTATACTTGATATTGGCGGGCAAGATATGAAATGTATGCGTGTTAAGGATGGAGTAATAGAATCGGTTCTGCTTAATGAAGCCTGTTCTGCGGGCTGTGGCTCCTTTATTGAGACTTTTGCAACCTCATTGGGACAGGAAATAAGCGAATTTGCCTCAAATTCCCTATTTGCAGAAAATCCAGTAGATTTAGGTTCACGTTGCACAGTTTTTATGAATTCTCGCGTAAAACAAGCACAAAAAGAAGGCGCGGCTGTAGCTGATATTTCAGCAGGGCTTGCTTATTCTGTAGTTAAAAACGCCTTGCAGAAGGTTATTAAAATCACTGACCCTTCTCAACTGGGCAAGCAAATTGTGGTACAGGGTGGCACATTTTATAATGAAGCTGTCTTGCGTGCTTTTGAAGCGGTAAGCGAACGTGAAGCAGTACGCCCAGATATTGCCGGAATTATGGGTGCATTTGGTGCGGCATTGATTGCAAAAGAAAAATACAGAGAAGACAATAGAACTGGAAATCCTTCTACACTACTTTCTAAAGATGAACTACTAGCTCAAAAGGTAAATACCTCTCATAGCCGCTGTAAGGCTTGTAGCAATAATTGTTTGTTAACCATCAACCATTTTCAGAATGGGGAAGATACTAATTCGCCTGATGTGAAAAACCGTTTTATTTCTGGCAATCGATGTGAAAAGGGAATTGGCACTGGAAAAAGCACTGGGGTACCAAACCTATTCCAAGCAAAATATGACCGATTATTCCGCTATTCTCCTTTAGAGCCAGAAAATGCACGTCAAGGTACAGTGGGGTTGCCACGAGTATTAAATATGTATGAAAACTACCCACTGTGGTTTACATTCTTTACTACATTGGGATATAGCGTGGTGTTATCGCCTCGTTCTTCACGAGAACTGTATGAAAGAGGAATTGATTCAATTCCTAGCGAATCTGAATGTTATCCCGCAAAGCTAGTACATGGGCATATTGAAGCTTTAATGGCCACTGGAGTAAATTATATTTTCTATCCGTCCATTACCCATGAATACAAAGCTATACCCGAGGCTGATGACTGTTTTAACTGCCCAATTGTCACCTCATATTCTGAGAATATTAAAAACAATATGGAATTCTTTGATGGAACATGGTTCCACAACCCATTTTTAAGCCTGCATGATTTTGAGGCTTTCTCCCGCCGAATGGTGGAAGAATTCCCACGTATTCCTGCCTCAGAAGTTGAGTATGCCGCAAAGCTTGCTTGGGCAGAACAGCAAAGTTTCCGCGCTGATATGCGCAAAATGGGCGAAGAAGCCATAGCATATATGGAAGAACATAATATTTCAGGCGTGTTATTGGCAGGACGTCCATATCATGTTGACCCAGAAATCCATCATGGTATCCCAGATATGATTGCTTCATATGGCGTAGCAGTATTAACAGAGGATAGCGTAGCGCATTTAGGAAACGCACCACGCCCATTAATGATACGTGACCAATGGGCTTATCATTCGCGATTATACACAGCGGCGGCTTTTGCAGGAACACGAACAGATATAGAAATGGTACAGTTGACTTCTTTTGGTTGTGGCTTAGATGCAGTTACCACCGATGAAGTTCAAGAAATTTTGGAATCCAGCGGAAAAATATTTACTTTGCTAAAAATTGATGAAGTTAATAATCTAGGCTCGGCGCGTATTCGTATCCGTTCTCTATTTGCCGCACTTGATGCACGTAAAAACCGAGAAATCCAAACACCCACACCGCGCCCCCCAAGAGTAATATTTACCAAGAAAATGCGTAAAACACATACTTTGTTATGTCCTCAAATGTCGCCCATTCACTTTGAATTTTTGGAGGAAGCTTTTAGGGTACATAAGTACAATATTAAGGTTCTACCCGCAATGGATCGTGAAGCCATTGATGTGGGATTAAAATATGTGAATAATGATGCTTGTTATCCCGCACTTATTGTAGTTGGGCAAGTACTTAACGCCTTGCAATCAGGAGAATATGACTTGGATAATGTTTCAGTGCTAATGAGCCAAACAGGAGGCGGTTGCCGCGCTTCCAATTATGTTGCATTTATACGTAAGGCATTACAAAAAGCTGGGATGGGACATATACCCGTAGTTTCTTTAAGCGCGCAGGGTTTGGAAAAAAATCCTGGTCTAAAATTTACACCAGGTTTAGTTAACAAAGCCTTGCAAAGTATGATATATGGGGATTTGTTTATGCGTGTTCTTTACAAAACACGCCCATATGAACTGAAAGCGGGTTCCGCCAATGCCTTATATGAAAAATTGAGCCAAAAATGCCGAGTTGATATACGAAAAGGAAAGCTCAAAGACTTTAAGCGTAATATATATGATATTGTTGCTGAGTTTGACCGCTTACCTTTGCAAGAAGGGCTAATCAAGCCCAAAGTAGGAGTAGTGGGTGAAATTTTGGTAAAATTCCACCCTACGGCCAATAACGATATTGTCGCTTTATTAGAATCTGAAGGCGCGGAAGCTGTAGTACCAGATTTAACTGATTTTCTGCTGTATTCGTCCTACTGTACAACCTTTTCAGAAAAATATTTGGGTGGAAAGCGCAAAAGAAGGGTTATTGGCGATATGGTAATAAAATTAATAGAAATGTATCGCCGTCATATGCGTAGCGCGCTGGAATCCAGTACCCGTTTTACACCGCCAGTTAGCATTCAGGAGCTAGGAGAAATGGCAACCCCTATAGTTTCCATGGGCAACCAGACCGGTGAAGGTTGGTTTCTAGCTGCCGAAATGATAGAGCTAATCCATTCAGGTACTCCAAATATAGTATGTACACAGCCCTTTGCATGTTTACCTAATCATGTAACTGGCAAGGGTATTATTAAAGTATTACGTAAACAGTACCCTTTATCAAATATCGTGGCTGTAGACTACGACCCTGGGGCAAGCGAGGTTAACCAATTAAACCGTATTAAGTTGATGTTAAGCGCGGCAGTACGGAATTTACAGGATTCATCGAAAGTATCAAAAGTATCAGAATTATCTAACGGGAAAGAATTGGAGATTGTGAAATGAGAAAACTCCTAACCGCCACTAGTATGTTATTGCTAATCAACACAATACGGCTAGGGATGCGTTCATGGAATAATAACCTTTTGTTTAGTTTTGGTTTTTTAGTGGGTGTCACTATATATACAATATTCTATGATAAGTTAAAAAAGGTGCGGATACTTAATTATACATTGCTAGCTTCCGCATTGTTTGCTATGGTAGTTGCCATTTTCGCAATGGTCTATGGTAGAAGGGATACGGCTACTTTTCAAGAAGATGTTGTAATAGTGCTAGGTATGGCAGTATGGGGCGAAGAAGTCTCTCCAGCTTTAGAAAACCGATTGAATGCCGCATTGGTTTACCATGTGCAAAACCCCAATGCTTTAATTGTGGTATCAGGTGGGCTAGGCTCTCAGGCTACTATCACTGAAGCCGAAGCTATGTCACGATTCTTGCAAGCTGGCGGGGTTCCTCAAGAGCAAATCATCCAAGAAGGCCGTTCCCATTCTACATTTCAGAATATGACTAATTCGATGGTTATACTTGAAGGAATGTTTCCAGATGGCTTCACAATGACAGTTATCACCAATGATTTCCATATATACCGCGGAGTACGTTTTGCGCGTATGGTAGGGGTTGATGAGGTAACAAATTTTCATGCAGATACCCCTTTACTTACATTGCCAGGGCATCTAATCCGTGAAGTGGCTGCTATTATAAAATTATGGGTTACAGGGACATGATAAAGATGGATAATAAACAAGGGTGTGGCCATATGGACACACCCTTGTTTATATTATCTACATATCTATTTATGCATCTTCTTCGTCACTTCCAGGTTTTTTACATTCAAATTCATCAACAAATAACTCTAACTTGGCAACAAACAGCATTTCCAATCGTGCGATTGCAGATACCAATTGGGAAACGGACTTGTTTAACTTAAAAAGCTCTTCAGGTGTTACATCATCCATGCCAATAATTTTTTGCATTTTTTCCCCTTCTGCATTCATTACGTGTGCTAGGGCGGCTTCTTGCAATGCTACAGACTGTATTATATCGGTGATAGCTTGTTCTCTTGTTCCTTCACCTGGTTTGATTTCGGGCATACCCATTTTAATTTCTCCATTTCTATGAATGTTTTGTTTCCGCAATTATTGCTCTTCCGATAAAAGCGGATTTTTATTTTGTAAGAGGTCTTTTTAACCTCACATAGTACAAGATATGTAGCCTGTCTTAAAAGTGTGACAAACTATACAGCCTGGACATATACTGCAAGAGAATAGACCTCTTCTGAAACCTGCCGCAATGGGGTTTCAGAAGAGGTCTAATATACAAGGAGAAACTGTAGAGAGAGGGGACTGTAATGTTTCCTTGCAAAAAATGGCCATACTTTATACTTCCAACTTTAGACGATAAGCCCTATCTTGCAATAGCCTTTGACGGCTGTTTTTATTATCTGACTATGCCTAAAGATATAAATATATATAAATTCGACCGGAAATTCAGACCAAAAGGTGAAATCAAAGGCAACAAACCTTTTAACGGACTATGCTACGACAGTTCAGAAGACTGTTTTTGGGCTACGGAATCTACTCGTCACAATATTATTTACAAACTTAACAATAAGTTGCAGGAGATAGACTGTATTGACTTTGAAAATACCAGGTGCGATTACAGACAGATGTTAGGAATTTCTTTTGACTGCGTTAAAAATGTATTGGTAGTGGCTTTTAATAACGCAATTTGTGAAATATCTAAAACGGGAGAAGTACTGCTCATAAAATCTTGCCCTCATATATTGAATGCCGCCTTCATTGCACCATACCTTGTTGTAGTCACAAGCGACAACAAAAAACAATGTATCTCTTATTATAAAGGGAACGAATTGGTAAAAACTGAAATTATTCCTTCTGTATATCGAATAAGAGCTATTGTATATAACCCCTGTATTTTGTCTCTTGTGATTTTGGCTACAAAGCACTGTAGGTATCCACGGGTAATATGTTGTCCATTGGAGTTGGAAACTGATTGCTGTCACAATATTTTGTGCAACAAAAAATGTAAACCCGATTCCCATGGAGATAAATGTAATATCATTGAATCTGTAGCCAAAATGGAAACTGCCCTTTCACATATCTTAAATGCCGAAGGGGAAAAGTTGCAAAAAGCAGTTAAAATAGCGGAAAATGTAGGAGAACTGCTTGAAATGAACAGTTCTGTTCACAAGACTTTGATGCTTGCAACCCAATTAGAGCATGTATTATATGCAAAATTACAAGTTGCAACAGAACTAGGATGCAAAGAGTCAGAATGCACAGAGCTGGAAGAATGCAAAGAGCTAGAATGCACGGAACTAGAAGAATGCAAAAAGCTAGAATGTATGGAACTAGAAGAATGCAAAAAGCTAGAATGTATGGAACTAGAAGAATGCAAAAAGCTAGAATGTATAGAACGGGAATGCAAGAAGTTTGAAAAGATGCTTTCTAGTGGGCGAAAAAAAGAATAGTAATTTGTAGCGTAACCAATTGTGTAAGGAAAAGGCTTCTGGAGAATATCCAAAAGCCCTACTAGACCTCTTCTGAAACCTCATTGCGGCAGGTTTCAGAAGAAGTCTATTTTATAAACTCAGCGATTAGGGGAGGGCAAGCGGGGGAATTCCGGGGTTTGCTCTCCCCCTTTACGTATTGTTAACAGATACTGTCCTTCGCTTTCACCGAAAAAACCCGCACGCAGAGTATATGTTTCGCCAGCGGTTAACTCAATTTTAATAAAAGCATTAAGGCTACCGCCACTATCATCGTCTGAGGCAATTATATTTCCATTTGAATCCATAATCCAAAGATATGGGTCACTGTTCCCGTTTTGAGAAGTGGAAAATATCCAAGTGCCTGTAGTATCGGGTGTAAAGGAAAAATATGTTTCACGTACAACATTGCGTAATATGGTTCCGTCAATAGTATAAGTCAGTTGAGTGGAAGGCGAAACAGTTAATACACCTTCTCCCCTAGTATCTACTTCAGCCAAAATAATATATTCAACATTGGCCGCCAAATCAATTGTAATTAATGTTTCGCTTTGGTTCCAACTCCGGCTTTCTCTAAAAATATGAAAGCTGTAATTAGGGTCTGTTATTGCTAACGTGTGAACCCATACACTGGATTGTATTGTCCATGAACCCGTGGTATTAGGGGTAAAAGTAAATGTTTCAAAACTTAAGCCGCTATCTTCAACTTGAATGATTCCTCCATTGCTTGGAATGATTATTGGAGCTACGACGGAAGTTGTTTCTTCAAGTTGTTCTGGTGGGAGACCTTGGAAAGCAGACAAAACATAACTACCTGATGTTGCAACCGACCGGAACCGTGCCCAAATCAGATACTCTTCTCCTTCAGCCAGATAAATAGACATCACCGCACTCAAATCGCCAACGCCATCATCGGTAACAAAAAAGCTCCCATATTTATCGGTCAAAAGTAGAAATGGGCCTCCGCCAGTTTGTTCAGATGTAATAAAAGTCCAGACTCCTGTGGCATTGGGAACAAAAGAGTACCATATTTCGTCTGTTACATGGATTTCGCCGTTGTCTGGAAATGATTCAGTTTCTTCTGGGATTGATTCAATAAGTTCTTCCCAAGCAGAAAACCATGGCTCAAAATCGTTAGTTTGCGATACTGATAGGGTATACATAAGCGCGTCCCATTCTGTCACCACAGAAATAAAGTACTCAGTACTTGCTACTAAATGTACAATAAGCCATCCTTCTGAAGGAGCAAACCAGTATTCGTTCCATGCAATAAAATTCCCAAGGGAATCTTCTATTATTAATGCGGCTTCTGCATCGTTTTCAGCAGTTACCTCAATTAGCCAAAGACCAGTAGTATTGGGAGTGAATGAAACTATCGTATTCCAGTGTGCTTGAATTGTGCCACCATCCCCTGAAATAACCTCAGTTTCTGGCTGAAAAGATTCAGTCAGGGGCAGTTCAAAGGAATCGGCGGCAAATACATCAAGAGTATAACTTCCTGAACCACCCCCGAAAAAGCCAGCCACAATTATGTAATCGGCACCTTCTACCATATGCAAAGTAATACGGGCGTTAAGATTGCCGCCACTATCATCGTCTGAGGCTATAAGATGACCATAAATATTGTATATCCATAGCATGGGGTCGCTATCAAAGTTAGCAGACGTTGCAAATGTCCAATAACCTGTTGACGTAGGTGTGAATATAAAATAGGTTTCTTCATTGACTCGTACACTAGAAATTTCTGTAACTCGCGAGGCGTACAAGGATGTTCCCCATAAACCGTATATTACAAAAGCCAGAACCAGTGCTGTGAATATCTTCATAATAATAAAATCTCCTTTTGTATTTTTTTCTTACCTGTGACACATGATATGATAGTGGGACGCTTCCTGTCAATTATAGATTTCAAGACTTTATGTGATATAATGGGTTGGCTTGACGAAAGAAAGGAGAATTCCCTTGGAAAGTTCAAAAAGAAAAATTCTGGTGACATTTACACCACTATCTGAGGAGCAGCTGACAAGATTGAGAGCAGCCGCTTCACCTGAATTTGAGTTGGTTATCCCTTCAAATTTTGATGAAGAAACCAGCAATATTACAGAAATCACAAAAATTGCAAAGGATTGTGAAATTTTCTTTGGCCATGCTATACCCGAAGTATTAAAATCCGCAAAGAGTTTGAAATGGCTACATACCCAATATGCGGGTGTTGATGGCGTATTAAAACCAGAGGTCGGTTTAGCGGAGGATGTAATACTTACAAATTCGGCGGGGACATTTGGTATTGCTATTTCTGAATACCTTGTTGTTGTTACGTTGATGTTAATGCGGCATATGCGTATGTATATGCAACAACAGCAACAACATGAATGGAAACAAGGAGGCGCGATTCGTAGCCTGTATAGAAGTAATGTAACAGTAGTAGGGCTTGGGGATATTGGTAGTAATTTTGCACAAAGATGCCGTTCTATGGGCGCGACAGTGTGCGGCGTTGTTCGTACAAATCGTAAAAGTCTTCCAGATTGTGTGGACTCACTGTATACCATTGACCAATTGGACGATGCAATAAAGGATGCAGATGTAGTGGCTCTTTGCCTTCCAGGCACTACTGAAACGGCACATTTATTTGATAAAGCACGAATGTTAAAAATGAAAAAAAACGCCCTTATAATAAATGTAGGGCGCGGCTCTGCTATTGACCAAGAAGCACTGGTAGAATTGCTGGAAAATGGGCATTTAGGAGGAGCTGGGCTAGATGTTACCACGCCAGAACCCCTTCCAGCCGAATCCAAGCTTTGGGATATGCCAAATGTTATTATTACGCCCCATATAAGCGGAAACTATACTCTCGCACTTACAGTGGAGTTGATTTTAGAGAAGTTTTTGGCATATCTAGCGGATTATAAAGAAGGAAAGCCGTTTGAACGTGTTGTCGACCGTAGGTTAGGGTATTAAGTCTATTAGACAGGCTTATAATAGACCTCTTCTGAAGTCTGCCGCAAGCAGGTTTCAGAAGAGGTCTAATGGAAACACGTCCTAATTTGCAATTTTTTCAACTTTAACATGTTTACGCAGGGCTTCAAAATCTTTTTGGGTGCCAATCAATGTGCCTTCGCAGATAACAGAGGCAGAAGCCATAGCCACAGCCGAACGCAACATGGCTTCAAGCGGTAATGTATTTGGTGGTATATTTGGCAATGTATTCTTGTTGATTCCACTAATTTCTAAAGCCATTCCAGCAACTAAGGAATCGCCGGCACCTTGTACACCACGCACTGGTATATCCAATGGCGGTGAGTAATAAACTCCTGTTTCACCTATTATCATAGCACCTTCCCCGCCCATTGAAAGGCATATCGCTCGCAAGTTTTTATATCGGGCAAGCAGTTCACGGCAAAAAGATACTTGCATATCTCTAGTGGGCAAAGATACATTGAATGTGCTTTCCAGCTCAAATAAATTTGGTTTAATTACAAATGCCCCTGCTTCTAGTCCCTGAAGCAGGGCTTTTCCATAGGTATCTAAAACCGTAGGGACTTTTGTTTGAGAAATTATTTTTCCATAAACGTTAGTGTCTACCCCAGTAGGAATACTTCCGCTAAGAATAAATAAGGTAGGCTTTGATTGAGTTGTTGATTCTATAGTTTTTTGTATTTTTTGCAACAATAGATTTACAGCTTCCGCAGGAACGCTATCGCCTGGATGATTAATTTCTGTCATTACGTTACTGTTTTTTTCAAATATCTTGATATTAGTGCGGATAGAACCTGCTACAGGAATTTGTTCATAGGGGATACCAGCTTTTTCAAGAGGCTGTGCTAATAAATCGCCATTTTCAGTAAAGTGAAAGCCAATTACCTGACAGGGTTGCTTTAGGTTATTGAGAGCATAGGCTACATTGATCGCCTTCCCAGCCACATCCCGCCTGGTATCCTCAGTACGATGGCTTCCGCCGATAGTAAGCGCGGGAATGTTTAGGGTTAAATCGATGCATGGATTTAAGGATATTATTGTAATCATGGTTATGTGCCTTTCTTAGAGATTACTCCCCCGATTTCACTATTACATGTATAATGTGGTATACTCAGTTCATAGTAACGGTTCAGTGGAAATAATGCAAGTAATCGGGGCAAACAATCCAATTTTTCAGGAGGGCATAATAATGCAAACAAAAGCTTTACCCCCACTTACAAAGGATGAAATCGTCAAACAAGTGACCAACGCTTTGCGGACTTTATACCGTAAGACTTTGGAGTCGGCAACGCCACAACAGGTATACGGTGCCTTAGCTTATGCAGTAAAGGAGTATCTTAACGAACACTGGATTGACACACACAATTACTTTGATCGTCCAGAAGATGTAAAAGTCGTATACTATCTGTCCATGGAGTTCCTTATGGGACGTTGGCTAGGCAATACACTTCTTAATTTGCAATTAGTAGCTCCAGTAAAAGAAGCTATGGCGGAATTAGGTATTGATTATTACCATATTGAAGACCAAGAACCAGACCCGGGCTTAGGCAATGGCGGTTTGGGACGTTTGGCGGCTTGTTTTCTGGATTCTATGACTACTATTGGTTATCCGGCTTATGGTTGTGGTATCCGCTATCACTACGGCCTTTTTGAGCAACGAATTGAAAATGGCGTGCAAGTAGAATACCCTGACAACTGGCTTAAAAACGGTGACCCATGGGGAATCCGCCGCGATGAATATGCCGTGGAAATCAAATTTGGCGGGCGGGTTTCTGCTGTTAAGGGCGAAAACGGTACCTACCATTATGTATTGGATGATTATCATGCAGTGCGTGCTGTTCCATATGATTATCCAGTAGTTGGGTATAATACAAGAATGGTTAATACGCTTCGCTTGTGGGATGCTGAGGCAATTGAGCGTTTCGATTTGAAATCCTTTAATGAGGGCAACTATCAGCGTGCGGTTGAGGAACAGAATCTGGCGAAAGTATTGTCGGAAGTTCTGTATCCAGCAGATGATTTTATGGCGGGTAAAGAATTGCGCTTGAAACAACAGTATTTCTTTATATCTGCTACTATACAGCGTGTAACAAAACGTTTTGCTGAAAAGCATACTGACTGGACAACATTCCCTGATTATGTGCAATTCCAGCTTAATGATACCCATCCTACGTTGGCCGTAGCCGAATTAATGCGTATTCTTATGGATGAATACTATTTGCCATGGGATGATGCTTGGGATATTACTCGTGCGGCTTGTGCTTATACCAATCACACAATCATGTCGGAAGCCTTGGAAAAATGGCCTGTAGAATTATTTAGCCGACTGCTTCCTCGTGTCTATGGCATTGTGGAAGAAATCAATCGTCGTTTCTGCGCCAATCTGATAACATGGTATGGCAATAATCCAGACAAAATCCGAAAAATGGCCATTGTAGCTGATGGGCAAGTACGTATGGCGCATTTGGCAATAGTTGGCGGTCATTCGGTTAATGGTGTTGCGGCTATTCATACCAATATTTTGAAAGCCCATGAATTATCAGATTTTTTCCAAATATACCCTGAAAAGTTTAATAATAAAACCAACGGTATAACTCAACGTCGTTGGCTTGCTCATTGTAATCCACGGCTTTCTTCCCTTATTACAGAAACAATCGGGGATGGCTGGCTAACAGATTTGGACGAGCTGAAAAAACTCAAGCCATACACAGAAGATGCTTCTTTCCGTGAAGCTTTTATGAAAATTAAGCAGGAAAACAAAGTGGATTTATCCAATTTTGTATATGGACGTTATGGCACGGCCATTGACCCAAGTTCCATTTATGATATTCAAGTAAAACGCTTGCATGAATATAAGCGACAATTGTTGAATATATTCCATGTAATAGACCTGTACAATACCCTCAAGCTAAATCCAGGTATGGATATCCCACCACGCACATTTATTTTTAGTGCTAAGGCGGCGGCAAGTTATCATCGTGCTAAACTTATTATCCAACTGATTAACACTGTAGGGCATTTGGTTAATAATGACCCTACAGTTAACGGACGCATTAAAGTACTGTTCTTGGAAAACTATCGTGTGTCCTTGGCGGAAAAATTGGTTCCGGCCGCCGATGTAAGCGAACAGATTTCCACCGCAGGAAAAGAAGCTTCTGGTACAGGTAATATGAAGTTTATGCTAAATGGTGCAATTACAATCGGTACCCTTGATGGCGCGAATGTTGAAATCCATGAAGAAGTTGGGGACGATAATATCTTTATTTTCGGTATGACGGCGGCAGAAGTTACAGCTCTTGCACAAAGCGGAACATATGCCCCATGGAATATCTCTAATATGGATTATAGCGTTAGACTTGTGCTTACCACTTTAATAAATGGTACCTTGGTGCCAAATAATCACGAACTTTTCCGGGAATTGTATGATGCCATGTTAAATGGTTATGGCGGTTCTCCGGCGGATGAATATTTTGTATTGCAGGATTTCCAAGCATATAAAGAGGCACAAAGCAAACTGGGCGTTGCCTATCGTGATACCGAACGCTGGGCACGTATGGCCATTACAAACGTGGCCATGAGCGGGAAATTCTCCAGCGACCGTACCATCCGTCAATACGCAGAGGAGATTTGGAATGTCAAACCGGTCACAATCCCCGCAAAGGGATAGAAATCAGGGGGACAACAGGCGCAGGCGAAACAAACGTAGCAAAGGCGGTTGTTTAGTTAAAGCACTATTGTTGGGTATAATCGGTGTATTAATACTAATCGGCGGGTGGGAAGCCCGCCGATTTTTTCCGTATCCCGCCGTATTTGCGCGAATTGGTATTGAAAATTGGCAGATAACTGAATTTCATGAGTATTTTCATTTGGATAGTGATATTATTGGGGTAGTTTTGGATGATACACGGCTGGCTGATTTGGAAACGCCGCCCGTTTACTTTAATGGCCGGGTTTTTATACCAGTGGATTTCGTGAGGAAATATATTGACCCATTTATATTTTGGGATGAAAGGGCGCGAATTGTATTTACTTCTACAAACGAATCTGTTACCCGTTGGGTTCCTGACCCTGGACTAACAACTCCCATACGTAGCGATATAATACTAATTGGAGAATCACCTTATGTTTCAATACAGTTTCTGATTGATATGTACTCTGTAATGCAAATTGAATTTATTGAGTCGTCCAATATGCTTATTCTTAATGATGCCCGTAACCCTATAGGACGTGCCGCTGAAATAACCTCGCGCACAGCAAATGTGCGTTATCTTCCAAACTCTACGGCATTTATTACTGAAAGGCTAAGTCGTGGAAACACTTTAACCGCATTTCCCTATACTAAGGTAGTTCCCGACAACGGGGAATATGTACGTGTACGCACATCAAATGGATTGTTAGGCTTTGTAAGAAGCACTGACATTCTATATACCGAACCTATGCCTACTCCTGTTCCAGACCCTTTTCTGCGTGAACTACGACCTCCAGCCTTTCCAGAGGGTATTAATATGGCTTGGGATTTGATTAATCGTTACACTACTAATGCTCATGCTATGTCAAATCCATTGCCGCCAGGATTAAATGTTATTTCTCCAACTTGGTTTAATTTTGACCCATATACTCTTGATGTTGTTTCCTTTGGGGGGCGAAATTATGTAGAATGGGCGCATTCGCAGGGTGTGGAAGTTTGGGCAAAGGCATTTGATTCCAACCATAATATCAGCCATGCTGTTTTGACCAGCGCGGAAAATCGTCAACGTGCCGTTAGACAATTGGTTGGATTTGTTGAGTCTTATGGACTGGATGGCATAAATGTTAATTTTGAGCATATCCGCTCGACAGATGGGGATTATTATTTGCAATTTCTACGAGAACTCGCGCCCGAAATGCGTAGAATAGGCGCGGTACTATCAGTTGCCACCTTTGTACCTGCTTCTTGGCACCAACAGTACCGCCATGAACTTGTGGCGCGTACCGTGGATTATGTAGCTATTATGACTTATGATGAACATGTTCCTAGTTCTGATACACCTGGACCAGTGGCTTCCTTGTCCTTTGTGGAAAGATGGGTTAATTCTACATTAAATCTAATGCCGCCGGAACAAGTGATTATGGGTTTGCCTTTTTACACCCGTATATGGCGTATTGCGGCGGATGGAAGCCATACTGTTCCAAGTAGCCCAGGTATGCGATTAGCTAGAGATTTTGTGGAGAATTGGGGCGTAACCCCCGTATGGGATTCTACAATTGGTGCCTATTTCGCAGAATTTGTCACAATAGAAGATGGTGAGCAAGTCACCTATCGTATATGGATTGAATGTGGACGTTCGATTGAAGCAAAGCTTGGCATTTTTACTGATAATAACCTTGCAGGGGTTGCCGGATGGTTCCGTGGACTAGAATCGCCAGAAGTCTGGGAAGTGATTCAGCAATCGTTGCGTTAAGGAATGTTTGAAAAATAAGCTTCACCACGGTTTTAATTGCCGGGGTAGAGGCTTTTTTTATGCTTTGGGTATGATTTGAAAATCCACGCACCTGTGCTGAAAATATTTCAGTTCACGAGTATAGAAATACAGGTTTTATTTGATTTCCTGTTCAAGGGCATCAAAGTCAGGAGTTGAGAAAAATTCGCCCAAAGTTATACCAAAACCATCGCATAGTTTTTTTATTGTTGCTGTACCGGGGTTTTTGCTTTCGCCGTTTAATATGCTTTTGAGTGTACCTTGAGGAACGGCTGAATGAATGGCTATGCCGTTTGGTGTATAGCCCTTTAGTTTGCAAAGCTCCGTTATTCTGTTAGCAACCGCTTGTTGCGTGTCCATAGCCTTCCTCCTTGACGATATATCACTAATTCATGATATGCCAGAAAGGTTTTTCATACTAGTGATATTTCACTAGTGTGAAAAGAATTAAACCGTCTGCTGATACAGAGTTTTCTATTGAAAAAGGACTAGCTGAATGGTAAAATTAGGTTATGGTATAGGTTTAAGAGAACGAGTAATTTTATTATTATTGGCGAACGCACTGATTTTTCATTCCTTAATTGGTGCCCTTCGCAGAAAGGTATGGTCTTAATTATGAACCGACTACACATTAACACAAATGACAAAAAGGCCGTTATCAACAAAAATATTTATGGCCACTTTGCAGAACATTTAGGCCGTTGTATCTACAATGGCATCTTTGTTGGAGAAGATTCAGATATTCCCAATGAAAAGGGAATGAGAAAAGATGTAGTTGAAGCCCTACGTCATATTAAAACGCCAGTATTGCGTTGGCCTGGTGGATGTTTTGCCGATGAATATCACTGGAAAGATGGAATTGGCCAAAAAAACCAACGCAAGCGAATGGTAAATACTCATTGGGGAGGCGTAGTGGAGGATAATAGTTTTGGCACCCACGAATTTATGGAGTTATGCCAACAACTAGACTGCGAGCCTTATATTAATGGAAATTTGGGTAGTGGTACCGTACAGGAAATGAGCGAATGGGTAGAGTATCTAACCTTCAATGGCGTTTCTCCTATGGCAGAGCTAAGAAGAAAAAACGGACAAGAAGAACCCTGGAAGGTGAAATATTGGGGCGTTGGAAACGAAAACTGGGGTTGTGGCGGCAATATGCGCCCCGAATTTTATGCCGACCAATATCGTCGTTATGCAACATATATACGTAATTACAGCGAAAATAAAATATTCAAAATTGCTTGCGGTGCCAATGATTTCAATTACAATTGGACAGATAAAGTGATGGAGATTGCGGGCAAATATATGGATGCACTATCTTTGCATTACTATACACTTCCGAGCGGGGATTGGCATAATAAAGGTAGTGCTACAGATTTTACCGACTTAGAATACTATACTACCCTCAAACGGGCTTTGAAGATGGAAGAGCTTATTTCAAATCATCTGCAAATCATGCACAAATACGACCCTGAAAACAAGGTAGGCTTAATAGTAGACGAATGGGGAACTTGGTATACCGTGGAACCAGGTACTAATCCAGGCTTTTTGTATCAACAAAATACCATGCGGGATGCAATGGTAACGGCACTTACATTTGATATTTTCAACCATTTTGCCGACCGGGTTATTATGGCCAATATCGCTCAAACAGTAAATGTTTTGCAAGCTGTTATTCTAACCGAAGGGGATAAAATGCTACTTACCCCAACCTATCATGTTTTTGACTTATACAAAGAACATCAAAATGCCACTGCTGTCTATACCTTTATTGAAATGGATTCTGAAACAGTTGGCATAGGTGATGAACAGATTCCAAAATTAAGTGCGTCTGCTTCTGTTTTGGATAGCAAACTATATGTTACTTTGGTTAACCCATCAGCAGATGCGGAGCTTCCTGTAGAAATTTGTTTAAGTGGAATTGATGGGGAAATTAAAGGAATTAATGGAACAGAAAATGCTCATATCAAAGCAAAAATACTAACAGGTGGCATAAGGGATTACAACTGCTTTGAAGAACCAGAAAAAGTTCGGGTTGAGAATTTCAACGGGGTTGAAAATATAAAAGATAAGCTACGTATCACAATGCCAGCATGTAGCATTATAGCGATAAATATTTCATAATGCCTGATGTAATTTGCCGTCGCTGTCTTTTAAGCGAAAGTCAACAGGGGGAAGCACTGTACCATTCTATTATAGAATATATAGAGGCTATCCCCCATGATTACAAAACACCACAAAACGAATATCATAGACGTTTGGAAATCTGCAAGTCTTGCAATCAACTGACCAACGGAATGTGCGCTTTATGCGGTTGCTTTGTGGAAGCACGAGCCGCCAAAGTTAATCAGCATTGCGTTAAAAATGATTGGTAGGAAGCTTTAATTATTTTATGGGAACACGCCCCATACTGTCCCGTATACATTGAAAAATTGTGCATATTTTACTATAATATATGGGGTAGTAAAAAAAATTAGAGGGCGCGGTTTAATATGTGGAAAGAAAGTTACAAACTTGGAGTGGATAGCCTGGACGAGCAACATAAAAGCTTGTGCGATATGGTAGAGGGTTTGATTCACATCATTAATAGCGGGGAGGCCGCTGCAAAAAAGCAAGAATGTATTAACGCAATTGTTTTTTTGAAGGATTATGTAGGCAAACACTTTTCTACAGAAGAAACATATATGGCATCAATCAATTATGCCGAGCTAGAAAAGCATAAGATGCTCCATACAGTTTTAGGCAAAACTGTGATGGTATACGAAAAAAAGATGGTGGAAGCAGATTTCAGCGTGTCTTCCATAAAAGAATTCATTGGTTTTGTTACTGCGTGGCTCACCTACCATATGGCCGTGGAAGACCTGAAAATTATAAGCCATGACGATTCTGACATACAAACTAAGAAAATTGATTCTTATTTGGAAGGTTTTATACAAAGTTCACGCAATGTAATTGAAGAAATGGCAAAAATACAGGTTGGCAAAGTCCACGAAAATATTAGTAACAGCATAATGGAAACTAATGTAGGAACTAGCGGAGCAAACGTTATTCGGATTATTATACGTCAGTTTAGGCCACACAAATATGAGGTAGTTTTTTACTTTGATGAGATAGCCGCATTTGGCCTAATCAAAGCATTATCCTCTATGCAGCTTGATGTTATTGACGAACTTGCCTATTCTACTTTATCTGAAATTGTTAGCACAATCAATAGGCGCGCTTTGTTATTGTTTCCAGTTAATGATGAGGGTGAGGCTACAAATATTGTTCCAGTTCCAAAACTTCTGGACATCTCTGCCCAAATAGACCATACAAGTGGGTTTTACTATGATACTGAAATTGGGCAAATAGCTGTGTCAATTAAATGTTAATTTGTAGCTTACAAAACAAAAAAGAAAAACACCTGCATTGAGTGGTTCAAACCAAGCTTTGCAGGAGTTTTTTTAGGTTTTTTGCAATATACCATATGAAATAAAATCAATCAGTTGTTCTATTGTGGCCTCGTCTGGTTCTGAGTCCTCAAATACAAAATATTTTAGTGCTACAAAACTGTATATTCCCATCAAAACATAGGAAATCAACACAGGGTCAAGCTCTCTTACTTCGCTAGTCTCTTGCGCCTTAGTAATTTCATTGATATATCCACTGGAAAAACGCTCATAATACAATCTGAAAGCTTCCGCATCCACAAACTGTGCTTGCCATACAATGCGGAATAGCCCAAAATGTTCACGTACAAACGAAAAAAAGACCCGAATAGAAATCCGTTCTTGCTCTATTATTGAGTCTGTGGGTTTTTCTATCCTTGCCACTCTGATTGCTTTTCTAAGTTTGCGCCCTAAATTATCCATAAGGTACGAAAACAGGCTGAGTTTATCTGGAAAATACAAGTATAGTGTACCAGTTGCAATACCTGCTTTTTGGGTAATATCATGTACTTCTGTATCATAATAGCCGTTTTGAGCAAATAGTTCTTCTGCGGCTTTACATATTTTTTTTAATGTTTGCTCGCCACGTTTTGTTTTAGGCATTTTTACATAGTCCATTTTAATACTACCTCCGTATCTTCCAGTGACTCATATTGTACACTATCAAGGGCATGTGAAACAAGTTTTTACGTTTTTCACTCTTTGGAACTGTCAAGAAATAACTTGACAGTTCCTTTGGAAACAATGTCATATATACGAGAGCGAAAACATTTGTTGCGGGTTATAGGAAAATATGATATGTTTATGTCATGGAATATTCCTAGGAACTATTCCCGAGTTTTTGTAATGCAGAAAATTGTGAAAAAAATCAAAACTACACTGGAGGAACCCACTATGGCACCCATCGTTTTTAGCGGAATGCAAGCCACTGGCATTCCTTCCTTGGGCAATTATATTGGAGCAGTAAAAAATTGGGTCGCTCTACAGAGTGACTATCACTGCTTATACTGCATAGTGGATTTACATTCCATTACCGTGCGGCAAGACCCTGCTACATTGCGAGAAAAAGCACGGAATTTGCTTACTCTGTACATCGCCCTTGGACTTGACCCTGAAAAGAGCATTATTTATTATCAATCACATGTTCCGGCACATGCAGAGCTTTCTTGGATTTTGGGTTGCTACACTTATGTGGGCGAGCTTAATCGTATGACACAATTCAAGGAAAAATCCCAAAAAAATGCCGATAATATTAATACAGGGCTTTATACTTACCCCGTGCTTCAGACAGCCGATATACTTTTATTTCAGGCTAACCTTGTTCCTATAGGTGAAGACCAAAAGCAACATTTGGAGTTGTGCCGTGATGTGGCAGTGCGTTTCAATGGTATCTATGGCGATATTTTTACGGTACCTGAACCTTTTATTGCCAAAACGGGTGCGCGTATTATGAGTCTACAAGAACCTGAGAAAAAAATGTCCAAGTCTGCTACAAATGAAAGTAACGTTATCTATCTTCTGGATAATCCTGATGTGATAATGAAAAAATGCAAACGTGCTGTCACCGATTCTGGAACTGAAATTCGCTATTGCCCTGAGGAACAGCCTGGCGTTAGTAATCTGTTAACCATTTATGCTTGTGCTACCAACCGCACTATTGATGAATGCACGGCAGAATTGGAAGGTGCCGGATATGGCACATTAAAGACCCGTGTAGGTGAATCCGTAGTTGAATTGCTTGCACCATACCAAAAACGTTATGCTGAGTTGCAGGCCGATACCGCATATATAGATTCTGTTGTTAAGCAAGGCGCGGAACGTGCTAATGAAATGGCATGTAAGACGATTGCCGCTGTTAAGCAAGCTGTGGGGTTTCCCATATAATGATATAATCAAATAATACGAAGGGGGTTTTATGATGGCAGCTTCAAATTGTTCACGTTGTGGGCGTTTATTTAACAGAATTGCAAGCTCAGTCTGCCCTGATTGCGATAGGAAAAACGAGGAAATTTTTCAAAAACTGCGTGAATATATTAATGAAAACCCTATGTGCAATATTTCAGAGCTTTCCGATTCTACTGGTGTTTCTGTTAAGCGAATACTGCAATATATCCGCGAAGGGCGCATAGAAATGTCCAAGGGTATGCACGGCGAAGTAACATGTAGTAAATGTGGTCTTCCTATTGTACGTGGCAATTATTGTGAGAAATGTGTTGTTGATATTGCTCAAGACTTAAATGGAGGCACTGAAGGAAACAAAAAGAAGCAACGTATGCACATTGGAAAAAGCAAGCTAGAAAGGTAACTAATAAATAATCAAAAAAATAAACCGAACAAGTGGGGGTCATCGCAAGTAGCGGTGGCCTCTAATTTTATCATATTTTGCTATATTCTATCATGTTTTATAAGGAAATATTAAAAATTTTCAATAAGCCTCAATAATTATCAGTAAATACAAAAAATATTAATAGACTTCTTCTGAAATCTGCCACAAGCAGGTTTTAGAAGAGGTCCAGTATGATAAAAGGCGGTGCCAATGTTGGTTAGAATTAAATCAGAAAGCTTATGTGTAGATATTAATCCTATAGGGGCAGAGTTATACAGTCTACATTCATTTGTGACAGGGTCTGAATATTTATGGCAGGGCGACCCTAAGTTTTGGGAAAGGCGTGCCCCAGTGCTATTTCCTATTGTAGGAAGGCTAAAAGATGGAAGTTATACTTACGATAACAAAGAGTACCACTTGCTCCCCCATGGTTTCGCGGGGAATGCTGAGTTTGATGTAATTGCCAAAACAGAAAATACTGTGACATTTGAATTAACCCATTCGCCGGAGACACTTGCTATATATCCTTTTGATTTTGCTTTTCAAGTAAAATTTGAGCTTTCTAACAATACTTTGAATACAATATATCATGTGCAAAGCAAAAATGAATCGGATATGTGGTTTTCAGTTGGTTCCCATGAGGCGTATCGTTGCCCATTGCACGAAGGAGAAGGTTTTGAGGATTACTATGTGGAATTCGGTAAGGATGATACTTATTTATGTCATACGCTTTCTCAAAACGGCTTACTTACAGGAAAATTTTTTAATGTATTAGAAAATGATAGAGTGCTTCCTCTTTCCTATGAAATTTTTGAGAAAAATGATTCATTGGTTTTTGAAAATTTTCAAGGCGGGTCGATTTTTCTTAAATCCAGAAAGACAAAGACCTATTTGGAAGTTGGTTTTGGAGACGCTACCGACTTGGTATTATGGACTATGCCGGGGGCACCTTATATCTGCATTGAGGCGTGGAATGGGCTTCCTGATTTTGAAATTCCTATTTCCAAGGAATTGTGCGATAAAAAGGGAATTATTCACTTGAAGGCTGGGGAATCACTTCAATATGGTCATTCGCTTACTATCCACGAACTCGAATAGAGAAGAGGTCCAGGGCGCGTTCCCACTAACGAAAACACATCTTTGCGGCACAACTCCTGGTCTGAATAGTTCCAGTGAAATTTCAGTCATATATTACGTTTTCTTGTCATTTGTCAAAGTTTTCTGTCTTTTAGATAATGAGCAATTACCACTAATTTCTATGAATGTATGAAAACCCTAGAAAAATTTCATAACAAAAGGAATTAGGAATGATTAGTCTAAGTACCGAAAGGGCGGTACTACGTTACCCAAGAAAGCTACAATAGGCACCTACGGATGTTACGCAA
>Ga0123355_10000923_pt1 | contig 40701 bp, 28 predicted proteins | sample TergutEmb28metaG_3_FD_89872 | JGI IMG/M metagenome (GOLD analysis project Ga0123355, IMG submission 89872) | Embiratermes neotenicus P1 segment gut microbial communities from Petit-Saut dam, French Guiana - Emb289 P1 | ecosystem: Host-associated > Arthropoda: Insects > Digestive system > Gut ...
AAAAAAAAAAAAAAAAAAAAAAAATTAAAAAAAAAAAAAAAGAAAAAAATTAAAAAGTTTTTCCAAAAATTTGGTAAAAAAAAAAAAAAAAAAAAAAACCTCAGTCAGGATAGATTGTCTGTGGACTGAGACCCATTCATAAATGACATCTAGTGGCACAAATAATTTGATTGTTTAATACCTGTTGGGGTACTGAATTCTAATTATAAGGCCTGTCTGTTCTCATCGTGAGGCCTGTCACTGATCAAACACAAATGGCCTTACGTATGTAATGTTCAGCTATGACTTATATCATGATATTTTATAATTATTCCTCTGTCAGCACTAAGAATACAACAATGGTTTACTTTTGCAGAAAATTCTATGAAAATAAAATGGCTTCAATTGCTGCGAAGTTGCAGAATGGACCAAAATTTTATGTAAGTATCATGGGCACTTTACAAGCTCCTGGTATGTAACTCACATAAAATATGAAAGGAAACATTGTCATGCACCTTCAAAAATGAAACTATGTTTAATAATTTTAGGATAGCAAGAATACGGCAGTTGATATCGCCAGCTTGCAGGAGGAAACATGCGCCATTTCTAAAGAACTGACAACAGTTGAAGGAGAGCTTAATTCATGTCGTATGAAGTATCAGTCAGTGTTTAATGAATTACTGGATAATCCATACACAACTGAAGGACACATTCTTGAGCTGTCAGCAATAAACAGTATCATGTAAGTTGACATAATTTTCTTATTAAACCATGTTACAGAAATTAGCAAAAAAGGTAAATTAATGACAAATACTGGAACAATACAAAGTTGAATGCAAAGTGAGATACACACATGCAGCCTAAATTCTAATAGAAATATACATATGATCATGCAATAACCACGTCAAATTTTGGTAAAGTACCATTACTGTGGTGACCTTTTCTGTTTCTGCCATCTTGTTTGACCCTGGTTGCCAGTGAAAATTTCGTACCTTTACTCGCTGTAAAAAATTTGAATCTGATGCAGAACTGTAGTTATTATGTATTAATAATATAACATAGTCATATTTGAAGGTTATAAGTTTATTTCAATTTAAATTCAAAGTAATGTCAATTCTATAGGGTTCCAGTGTTAGTGTACTGTATTACTTTAAGGATATTTGGCTTTTGGACTTCACCCATTTTTCACTCTGTTCCAAAAATGCACAAAAATGTGTTGTCAAAGTAAGAAGTTAACAATCCAAACTTTGGTGGATGAATTTCCTTCAAACCAGATGTAACAATATACCACCATGATTCAGTTCCTTGAAATAGGAAGTACCATTTCCACCCACACCAGTTGTATAGCTCACACCATCTTTCTTGAATTAGATGCACTTCCTCCGACTACATGTAACGGTTATACCACCATCACAACAAAAACAAGATGTAATGCATGAATGTGAGATAGACATGTATCCATTAGAGCTCAAGCATTTTTGTAATTTGGTATTGTTTCAAATTTTTTTTTGTGTAACTTTATGTTAAGTGGTTATTAAATCCCATGAATTTTGAATTAGTGTTGATTTATATACTGTAGCAAATCCACTGTAGGTAGTTTCATATTTACAACATTGTACTAGGACTAGAAGACCTTGAAAGTATTAATGTAAGAGAGGTGTGACAGTGATCCTCCAATTGCATAAACCATAATTTGTTATGTTACTTTCTGCAGATCAGAGTTGGCTGAAGACAACAAACTATATAATTCCAAAGAACAAACACTTCAGGAAGAGTTGAAGAATTTGTCTAGGGTGCTAACTGTCCTTGAAGCAGATATACAAGAACTGAAGCAAGGGCACAACATTGTGCAATAACATAATTCTTATGCTAACTGTAATCTGCTGACATTTCATTATGCTTAAGCAGAAACTGACAATGTTTCTTGTTTCATAACTACTGAACAATTCAGTGTTCTTGTTTGAACTCATTTATTTTCAATTCATTTATCTGTTTACTTATTTAAGTATTTTTAGTTTAAATGTTCTTGTTACAGATACATGGATTTAATCTCCCAATAATATTAATGAAACAGCAGATTTGATTTTTATTTTGAATGATAAGTAAAATGAAGGGCAATACACATCCTTCTTTAATAATACCTCTTAATAAATAATGGTATTGCCAATCTAAATACATTATTAATCTTCTTGTTTTTTTAATAGGAAAATTCAAGAACACTCCCTCCAGAATCTGGTATGCAAAGTTTCCAATGATTGCCTCAAAATACTGTTTGTCATGTAATGTCTCAAATGAACTTATGTGAGATGTGTGTAGTAATGTAATAATTTAAAAACATTTTAGTAAATATGCAAATAAAATTCTAGAAAATGTGACGCTTAGAGTTATACATAACAACTTATAAATGTATTTATTAATTTTAAAACTCCTTTGATGATGTGCAGTACAGAGATGTGTAGATCTAGCCTGTTAAAGGGATTAGTTTGTTATTAATAATAATGTAACACACTTCAGAAATCAAGTCAAATTGTCTCAGAAAAGATAACTCTTAATTAAGACATAAACATATGGGCAAAAATGATCAGTCTGAATATGGATAATATGACTCACATAATGATAAATGACTTCACAGGATGTACTATCCACTTTCTTCAACAACCTGCCTCTCCAAATCAAGATCCTTGAGAAGAGTTCGACAGTCTATTGGACCAATCCTACTGTCTTCTTTGTTACCAAGAAATGTAAAGTTGTACTGAAATAAAGTAAGATATATACATGATACTTTTACAGTCCTGATTTCAACTGATGTTAGCTACTGAAAGTTCCAGTCATATTTGTCACAAGAATGGGTTGGGGTACTAAAACCCTCAGATGAAAGACTAAAAAAAAATTGTAAATGCTGTTCAAATAGTACTACATTTATGTACTAGCATCTTTGAAACCACTGTTCATAAACAATAATACAGTTTTAGTAAGAATAAATTATTCAAGTACTGAATTAAAGTTAATAATAAAATTTCCTGATAATGCTTCATGAAGCTGCATTTGATAAAATTGAAAAAGTAATTTCTTCGTACTTGTTGCTGTATCTGCTTGTTTCATGTTTCTTTTGAACTTGGTAAGCTTCCTGCAGCAATCAAATTTAAATAAATAGTAACTGAATTATAACCAAATCGCAAAGCTGTTGGATATGATGATAACAGATCTGAATGAAGCACGCTCAGTAAACATTACCTGAATCTCTGAGAAGTTTGCACTGTACAAGAAAATGAAAAAAGTAAATGCACTCTGATACACGTGACTGACATTCTATGCCTGTATACAGTACCCAGTACTTGAGTGATTATGTTACTTATGGCAAATTACATTCATATTTACTCCCTGAAGGATCCCCCCGCCACCCACTGCATAAGAAGTGGGATGGGCATACATGTAGATAATGGAAAATGGTAAAACAACTATCCCTGCTTCGATTTGAACCCATCATCAAGCATATGGTGAGTAACAGTTTTTATTATGGTATAACTTTCTGTACATCATAAAACATTTCTATATAGGTGTATTCACACAGTTTCAAAAAGCAAATATTGTTACTTAAAAGGAACAATCCCTTAATCCAGCACAATACTGAATTTTACATGACAGGCTACAAGGATACACCATTTATTGTCAGAAAACTGACTCGTACAGAGGTATCACATGGTTGCTATGACATCCATCTGATATGAATATAGGCTTAACACTACTCATTTTCCAAAGATTTGTCAAATAAGTAAACATTAGAGCTTCATATTAAATGGCACTCATGATGTTCTCATCTCCCACAGCTGCATAATCAAAACCAAGGAAATAAAAATCATAATGATTAACAGAGCTGCAATAACCAAGATTTTTAAATACAGCTTCAGGAAAACTGGCTGAATCAAAGCTACTGTTAGCATGTAAACATTATGACACATAATACCATAACTCTGCCTTTATCATTAAGTACTGAATTCAGGTTAAAATGATGACTCAGAACATTCAGACTTCTATAAGCACCACTGAGTAACAGGCACAAAGACACAACTGTAATAATCACCATCACAGAAGAATTTAAATTCCAATACCTGCAGACTGTGCTATGATCGGCAGAAATGGAAAACAATTTTAAGATGACATGTGGGAACACAAAAGATATTATTACCAACTTTCCACTGGCTTCTAAAAGATGGTTTTCTGATACTCTGACGATGTTGGAGACTTATACCAATTTCTTATTCATAACAGAATTCTAACAAATTAAAGCTGCTATTTGTGCAACATACCTGAATATCTGTAGGTTCAGAAGGAGTTGCAGTGATCTTCTTGAGATCTAGAAACTCCAGTAAGTCCCTGTAATTAACTTCTCCAGCTTCATTCTTACAAATTCTGTAACAGTTTCATTAAACAACAACATAACAGCAAATATATTGATTTCTTTTTTTTTTTTTTTAATATTCTGCAGTCAGTACTTGAAATGTTCTGAAGTGACATACTTGTCCAAAACTGCATTCAGTAAGTCTTTATTGACAGGCAGCTTGGCACCTCGACATATAGCATAGGCCGTATCTCTGGAGACATATCCACTGCGGTCAGGGTCCTGCTGAATGAAGCTCTCATGTAAGCGTTCCACTTGATTGAAAAGGAAGCGCTTCATTTCTGTATGGACAATGGATCTACAGGCAACCAAAAGACAATAAGAAAAGTTGTACTACATATATGCTGTAAACTGTGTAAGACCCCGGTAACCAAACCCAGAGTTTCACATACAGCAATCAACTTACATGAATATTACTGAAAACAGTCTTGGTAATAAGAATAATTTAATTCAATTCAATTTATTTTGCGTTCATTTGATCCATAGGGGTTATGACCTGTCAGATATGGAACTTGTCAATACAGAAATAAGGTTACAAATATCATACATGATGTAAGATACAATACAGTTAATCTCAGGATGTATCTAAATAGGCAACATTCCGATTGTAATGTAGCTGCAGAGAGTTACATTATCTATGGTGTATAATATTTAGAATAGTATACGATAAATCACAATAAAACAGTAATATCATATAAGTGCAAGATACCGAAAATTATTGGATATTAATAAAATTATTACAATACTATGTAATGAGAGGTATTTATCAGTTAATTCTGATATTATTGTTATCATAATATTCATTTAATGAGTAGGAGTTTGTGTATAAAAATTTTTTTTATTGCCTTTTTAAATGTTCTTGGATTATCAGTGTATGTTTTGATGTCCCAAGGAAGACTATTGAAAATCTTAATACCTGAATAATAAACTCCTTTTTGATAAATGGTCAAATGTGGTCTAGGTAAGTGTAGGTTAGAAGTGTGCCTGGTGTTTATGTTGTGTATATCAGAATTTGTAAAATACTGCTCCTTGTTATTTGACACAAATGTAAGTAAGGAACCATATGAAAAAGTAAGAATGCATTTACAACAGATTATAGTGAACTGAGAAACACAGTTTAAATTCAAACATAGGCTTTCAGCATAGACCACGAATATACTAAATTTCATTGAAATCCGTGGAAGTGCCATATTCTCAGAGATAAAATATTCACATAGACAAATTAATGGACACAGCCTACTTATAATGGCTTATTTTATGTGCTGCATGCAAAAAATACAAGACAGCGAAGTATAAGGTAATAATCAGAAACCACACGTCAGAGGGAAGGGAAGTAACATGAATATGCTATGTATCCTACACTGAAATATCAGGCATTGATGCAGTGTCATGTAATCATATGATGGATAATTTCAAATCTGCAGATCCTAACAACACTGTTTTCAGAATTTTCTGAAACTTAAACTAGTCAGTATGTTATAAAAATATCACATACGCAGTAATTATACGCAAATTACCTGAGTGATTCTTTTGTATATCGTTCCTTCATACAATGAGCATTGTAGTGACGAAACAGAGTCAGCAGTTCATGCAGCGTGATGTTGTCACCCATAATATCTTTCAAAACCTTGCTACAACATAAGAATGTGCATAGCTCAGAAGGGTATGTACACATTTAATTAAATAATAATTGAAATATAAGACATATTTCTGAGGACACTGACCATACATAAAGTTAGTCAGGCAGGCATTATACTTGTGATGAGTTATAGTGATGTGATTTAAGGAAAATGAACATCTATGAATAGTTACATGTGTTCACAAATTATACATTGCTCAGTTGAAGGTTTATTTGAATAAATTAATAAAAACTGGGGCACGCTGCAAGACAGTACTATGTAAGTACTACGTATATGAGATGAATATTTAAATTGCGGCATCACACACACACACACACACACACACACACACACACAGATATATATATAAATTTGTATAAATGGATGCATTGCTTGTCAGATCACCATAAAAATAATACATAAAATTTACCTAGGAAACGTACCTCATTTTAGTGTAACAAATTTTATCCATTTGATTTGGATCTGTCTTCAGGAATGCACATACAAACTGTTTATATATGGGCTTCAGGGCTTCACGGATCTTGTTCATTATCAGTATGATGTTACTCTTTGGAAACTGAAATAAATATTATCCAACCACAATTATATCTTATGATAGGGGTCTGGTATTTTTATTTCTTTTTGTTCCAATTTTATTTACTAGCATTTAATGTGAGGATTGTAAAGTGGAAGTGATGTGTAAGAAAGTGTACATGGCCTGTTTTTAAGGTGCCATTCTATCATTTCTTCGGGATTACCACAAAACCTCAGTTTATGACTACAGACAATGTATTGCAATTTCTGCACAGAAAAAAAAATGGTTTTAAGCTCGTTTTACTAAGGAAGATCATGTGAATATGCCATAAAAGCAAGGAATTTATAAGTCAGCAACTATTTGCTTCTTAAGGAGGATTGCTCCATGCAGGTATGAGTTTTTTTTTTAACAAAATACCAAGAATTCTCAACTCAGCCTTTGAGCCTGTAATAAAATTATTCTTTATTCGTTTCTTGTCTGTCTTGCTCTTGGTTTATTTTCCACACCCTTCTTAAAGCTGGGCTTATTTAATTATCATCATCATCACTGTTGTCATCGTCATCATCATCACATCATCACCACCACCACTACAACCAACATCACAACAACAACAACAACAACAACAACATAAAAACAACAAGGTCATTTCTTAGGTCCAGAGACCCAGTCAGTTTCTTATATCCTTAAATTAGCATTTCTGTTCTATATCTTTATTATGTAGCATGTTCATTTTACTAATTATTTACCTTTAAAGTCAATGTTTTTATTGCTACTAACAGATGTTAAAATCAGATTCTGTTGTTCTTCAAGAATTCTTCTACTTTGGAAAATAATATAAATGATCTAATAAAAATAGTTTAGGCGTTCTTATTACAAAAAAAAATCTTATCCATGATATGCTTACTTCTTGGCAATTAATTTCCATATATCGCAATGAATATTCGTCTGCATCAACTAGTATAAATTCAAAGCCATATAGGATAATTATGTTGCCGATATAGAAGTCCTGTGGCCCAAAATATTCAGGTGGTTCAGAAGTGTACACTTGTTGCCCTGGTTTTGGTATTTGTACACGTTTAATGAATTCCCCACCAATGAAACCTGCAAGCACACACTACAAATTACAACCACATCTAGCTTAAGGAAACTTCTCAAATGATGGTATTCTGGCTATTACACTGTATAGTATAATATGTTTGTTCCAATTTGTGGACCTACGAAATGAAATGTATGTATGTATGTGTTGGAAGAATGAGCTGCCTCCATCTTCTGGGTGACAAGTGAGGGCAAGAAGAAGAAAAAAAAGTATCGATTGTATGTGACGGTACTATGCTGAGAAGAAGGTGACAGCGGAACACAAAGCTGACCTTCACTGCCAGACCCTACTCAAAAATATCAGCATCCTAGCCAAAAAATTCAGGCAATAAAACAACCCATAAACTGGAAGGACAGGTTCTCTGTAAGCCTCTCATCCATTCCAGAAAAAAAGAAAAAGAAAAAAGGGGGGAAAGAGGGGGAAAAAAAAGGGCTTCAGGCATCCTTCAAGAATGGAATAATTTCATCCTCCTAAGGCATTAATACAGTTACAATGTTCAATACTCTCCACGTTCCAACTTATATGCATAAAAGTCTGCTTCTTTCACAAGTTCCACTGTTTTTGGCCCTGAAAACTGCTCTTTATCTAACTTGCAACTCTCAATTGCTCCTGGCTCAGTGCAGGCTGTGCTTCCTCTTCCCCTTTCCCTAGCTCTAAGGGGCAATATCTCTGGAAAACTTCCCATGTAATTGACATATTTTCCTCCTGCAGATCACTTCACCATCCACAAGAACTAAATTCAGTTACCCTGAAGATGGAGGCGAAACATTCCTCTGAAATATCTGAATAAATGCATTGCACCATACAGTGTGAAAATAAAAGAAAAACTGGAAATGCTAAAATGCATTATACAACTACAGCAAAGGAAGAACAGTGGGATAACACATTAACAGTATCTCATATTACACAAAGAAATGACAGCATAAAATAACACACAAAAAGTCTAAAAACCTTGTGTTAAAACACTTCACTAATTTTAACAATACTGACATATAAACACTTTCTTTGGAAGAACAAGGTTAGTGATGCACATGAAAAAGAGAATTTTCCCAACTAACTGATTGAATCCAAGGTTTTTTTTATTTTATTTATTTATTTTTTATTTTTTTACTTTCAGGGGTTATATAGGCAGCACGAAATGGGAAGATGATACTTGTTTAAAGGAAAAATAACACATGTATTGCTCAGTATTACCTGTATTGTGTAATGGATTTTCATATACAGAAATGGTGTCATCACAAAGGTAGTAACTGATGACAAATTGCCGATCCTTGTCTGCTGGACTTTTGGAGACCAATTCTGCTTTGAATCTTAGGATGTGGCTATCTAAACCTTGCCTGTAATGTAAAAAAAAAGGGATTTCTGACTTGGGTTCTTGAAGGAAAAGAACCATAGGATGAAGCACATCGGTGTGGCCTCCATTATAACTTCTGAATAAAGCATGCATTAACCCTTTAAACACCGAGTTAAATCCCATTTGTTAGTCCCAGCATGTCGAATTATTGTGGGGTATTTAAATTTTGCCCATGCTTTTTGGAAAACCTGACTAATTTTTTACACACAAATATGACACAGGACGTCTTTCATAACTGATTCAGTGTTGAGACATTGTGCAGACAATAAAAAGAGAGGGCTGTCAATGTTGCCAAACGTACATCACCAAATAGTACACATTACAATTGCTGGCATTAGGAGCTTGCCATATTCTCTATGTTAGTGGGCTAAGGGTTAAATAATCTAATGCAGTAAATAACAAAAATACACTGGTGTTACATTCGGTGCAAACTTAAAAACAAGAACTCTAGTAGTAAAGGTGGCGAAAGTTATAAAAGTTACTTTGCAGTCCTTCCACTAATTTTCCTGGACAAATTCTACTTCTAGCTACTCACTGTAAGACATACTATAAACAGGGAAAATACCACTCTTTGAAATTTGTAGTACTTGTAAATCTTAATACTGTATTGCTAATTCTCTGGCACAGCAACTCACAAGTCTAGTCATGTAAAACAGCCATAATTGTAATGTGAACAAAGCCAACTGAAACCAGTCTACTCTGCCTGAGATAGTTCTCTTCTATCATCCCATTACCAACTTGACTTTCTAGCTTCCCCCCCCCCCCCAAGACCACTTTACAACAGAATAGTGCAAAATAGTAAAACTTATGCATGAGACAATGGCATAGGACAAAATAACGAATCCTACATCTAATAAGATAAATGAACAGTGCAAGTAGTTGGCCCATATTTACAATCATAAACTATTGCACGGAACAAAAATGAAAATAAAAAGATAAATGAATGTTAGAATATTATTAATCAGCTACAATAAATCCTGCATTTTCATAATGCAGACTGAATACAGCCACAAATCTTGTAACAGATACCAGTACTGTCACACAAGCACCTGATGCATCTGGCAATCCTTTGAAATTAACTTCAACTGTTAGATGTCATAACCATTTTTACTTGACAGCTCCACTGCATCCTGCTGCTTGATAATAATTGATAACAATGATATTGATATTGATATTTTATTTACATTCCATGAATCCACAATAACAATATATAGGATATAGAACATGTCAAGCGTAATACGTAGTATAAACGTTTGGAATCAAAACAAACTGATTCCAAGTCAAGTACATGAATGATGTTTCACACAGACAGGACGAAACCATTGTGTAACAACAAAGCACAAAAAGATATGACTATAGTTAACAAGCAGAGATACAAGTCAAGTACAGAATGGCGAATGTATATAGACAGCAAATTTATGCATGTGAATAACATTAACGTAACAATGTTTTTTTCTTGAGACTTAGTGACATAGATTATTAGGACTATGTATTAAGCATATTTGTCTTATGAAAGACGTTTAAAGGCACATTATCAACTTGTAATAGATTTATATTGAAAATATTCTTCTAGGGAGTAAAAAGAATATATATGTACGAATCGTTTTAAGTATATTTCAACTTTCCTGACATTATTGGATATATCTTTAATGTATGGAGGAAGATTGTTGAAAATCCTAATGCCCATGTAATGTACTCCCTTTTGGTATACAGTAAAATTAGTTATGGGCTGGTAAAGTTATTAAATTGTCTTGTACTTTTAGTGTGAATCTCTGAGTTCAAAGTAAACAGATTTTTGTTTTTAACTACAAAAAGCATAAGTAAGAGGATATATTGAGATTCAAAAGGTAAAATTTCCAACTTTCTAAACAGATTCCTACATGAAGCCCTATTTTTATAACCCATCATAATTCTAACTATTCTTTTTTGCATTCTAAATATTTTCATAGCATGGGGGGAGTTGCCCCAAAAAGGTAAACCATAACTTATAATTGCATTAAAATAAGAATAGTAAACAGTTTTTAAAGTACTGAGAGACATAAATGGTTTAATACTCCTCGTCATGTAACATGCTGAACTCAGTTTTGGGATAATATATTCAATATGGCAATTCCAGTTTATTGTATCATGTATATACACACCCAGAAACTTAATTTTAGGTGTGGGCTTGTTTTTGGTCTTAAATTGAATGTAATGAGTTTTGTCACCATTTATGGAAAGTAGATTTACTTTAATGCCTTGTAAGTACTTGTAAAAGACTATGCCCATCAAACTAGCCAAAAATACCTGTCCTTGTTCAAAAACTTGTTGAAATCTCTGTGTGGTGGCACTGGAATTAGATTTCTGCAGTTGGCTGCTGAATCTCCATATGTGCCATACCCATTGTATGGAGGCAGTGGACGTTTTCCTTGTTCTATCAAAACTGCATTATCTGCTCTGGGAAGTTCAAGTGGTGTGAAATCGTCTGCAGTGGATACGACAAACAAAAAGTGGCAATTTGTTACCTGCATAATCACTTGCGTCAATAAATGGTCAACAACATGAACTGCTAAGTCTTCTTCAATGACTGAGGTGCCTTAATCACTGTGTGGTTTATGCTAACGCTGAATTTTAAGTGAGTTGTGTTAACTAGTGCCAAACATAACTGACAATCCATTTGATGTACCACACAAAATATACCTGATGCTGGATTTTTAAGACAAAATCAGATATTCAGTTCATAACATTTGACTCTGAAAGTTTATTTCTCCAATGAAATGCTAAGACTTTCATAAATTTATGGCTGACTCTTACTAGCAGCTGCAGGAAGACAGTAAGGTGAATATATTTTCCACCCCCTCTTTCCCTAAGTTGCTCATTACAAAAGGGGCAGCTAGAAAACTGACAGAATCAAACTTAAACTAAATTGTAATGGCACCAGTATTATCCATACATTATGCCCTAGCAATTAGCCACACCCTCTGTTGAAACTATGATTTCTTTAGTTTCTACTGCTGCAAGCCTCATATGATAGATATATTATGATGTCCTCTGCAAACAAGTGCAGTTGCACTGTTTGTACAGCTTCCTCTATTTATAAAATGTTATTATCACTGTTATATTGTTGTGCACATTAGTATCAGTTACTGTGTTTTTATATCAAAATATGAAACTCCTCTTTATACAGAGGGACAACAACAAAGATGTTTTTTAATATTTCATGATTAATTTAATGCTTTCAGGGTGTGGATGTACAGAAGTGTAACTATTTTAAATTTGGTTTAATGTGGCCACAGGGCATAATGTGATAAATAATCAGAGCTTAAAGGCATTTTTAGTCATACCTTTCAGAAAACTATGCACTTAATTTAATGTACCACAGCATGACATTTTAATGCAACTTACCAAGGCCATATTTCATTGCATAATACTCCTTGGTGAATGAGTCACAATCAGTAAGTACAATCTTTCTGCCAAATGCATTAATAGCTGCACCAATAGCAAGATCAGACTCTTTGTAATATTCAACAGGCTGCTGACCACAGTTGACAGCATCAACTAAATAGCGCCCTTTCAGGAATCCTGTACTCAGAACATTCAACACAGTGTGTGGATCATCATATCCTAGAGATGGGAGTTGTTCATACACCTGCACAGCAAAAAGTAAATATTTCTGAACATGTGTGGACGAACTTACAAACTATTCTGAACCAACCACAAACACATTTATATAACCATCGAACAACCTCTTAAATTAATGCAGACTGCTGTCAGAAAGTCACTACATGTTATTTTACACCACCTTCTGGTATTCATGCGCCAATGGAAAACTCAAACACATGTGCTGTTTTACACAGGATGGAACAGATAGCTGTGCAAGTGGCTTAAGTGTTGACAGGTGTATTACTTATTGACACTGAAATCCTTAATATTATACATGGAAATAGGTAAATACTTAGTACCAGAACTTCACTTCATTTGGAATTGTTAATATCCATTTATTCTGATTCAGAATTTCCACTGTTGAACTTCAAATAGTATATTTACAAATTTAATGATTAAATACAGTATTTCAAAAGCAATTCCAAAATTTTACCTTAGGAAGCTTACATCTCTGTAGAAACATAAAGCCTAAGTCACGCCCAAAATTTGGCTGGATATTCTCCTTAATCTCAACAGTGTCATCAGCCAAATAATAATGTAATTTGAGGTCATGTAACACTCCATGAAGACTCTCACGATCATCCCAGTAGCCATAGAATCTCAATACTTTTCGATCAAAATCAAGAAACTGACCCAACTTGTCAGTGCTTCTCTTAGGCTTCTTCAGTGCCATTCTGTCAGATAGCTGAAGACAAATTAAAATCAGTAACATTATAAAGTATCTGAAATTACATTACATTAAATTAAATTCATCTGGCTAGAACTGTATGCATGGTTGCATCTGTAATGAAGGTGATTTATTGAACCACTTATGTCACGTAGAACATGATACAAGAAAATTATTGTCATGGAACATATATCCTTTCTTTGTCTCTGCATGCATTTTGAAAATTAGCTGGTTGTAATATCACATGAAGGATTTCTTCTGCATAAGCTTATGGCAATTTTTTCACCCCTATGCAAATCCATGAAGAAATATTAAGTGTTCATGTTTCATGTAAACCTACCAGATGACACCTCCACATGTTCATCGTTGTTTTATACTGCTGACTCTCAACTGCATGATTTAAACGACAACTAACCCTGAGCATGTTCTGGGATGCAGCAATTGATGACTGACTTATGGTACTGCAAATATGGTGGTCCCTCAGCAATCCATACCCTGGTAATCTGGATTGTATGGTGATCCAGACAATTTTGGGCCCAATACAGCCCAGTATTTCCCAATGAAATGATTATTACAATACATTATTATTATTACTATTATTAGTATCATCTTTATTACTGTTGTGTTGTGTTTGTGTTCTTTTGCTGACTTTATAACTGGCACTTGGGCTGCTGAGCCTGCATGTTAATAAACACTTCCTGAATTATTACTTTACAGTATTACATTAGCACTGAGTGATGATTTTTTATATGCTAGCTACACCAGGGAGTTTCCACTTGGTGGTCCAGATTACCTGGGAATCTGGACCAACGCTCCTCCTGTATACTCCCCATGACCAAGGGACTACTGTACTTAAAATGTTGTAAGGCATTTGTCATTGAAATACTGCATTTACGGTTGTGAAGAACTGGCTTTCAGATATGTAAGCACTCATAACTCAATACAAAAAACCTGAAAGCCAAACAAAGAGCAATATCCAAGGTTTTATAAAAATTGAAATTATTAATAAAAAAACAATGGAATACCAAATAATATTCCAAGACAGTGATGCAAACATTCTTCACAACTCTTTCAACACACGAATTATAAAATGCAACATACTGATTAGTAATAATGAATGTATTAAATCATCAAGTGTTAAATAGGTGCATGAAACAAAGCATCTGACTCTTAGTAGTTCTACTTAAATACTGCAGTATTGATGCAAGCATTCTCTGACATATTCATATCCATCCAATACAACTTCATACATAAATTCAAAAACCCACTCTAAATGGTGATAATGCTCTTCTCATAGAAAAGTTCACAAGACAGACAACCTGTATTGCTGATAACAGGGAGTGAAAAATACCAAGAAGAGTTACATTCCAATTAGATTCCAGTCATACTGATTTGGACAGCAATATGACAATTAGTGTCCATAACACTGATGTCTAAATTTCAAATGAAGGATATTAACACCTGCAGCTATGAAGAATGTCTCCCACTATGTGATAGCATGTAGCAAGATAAAAATTTATTAGCGCTGCAAAGAAACGTACTGTCTCCATCTTAAGCATCACTGCCACTGAAATCTCACATACAGCTTGAAAAGGGTACTTATCTAAGAATTCAGAAAGATGTAAGAAATGATATACCGACCATTACTTAGGCGTTAAACTCACCTTTTCTCGCTGTACAGTATAAGGATCAGGTGGTATATTGATGGCATCAGGTACATGAACTCCAATTCTGTTAAGGAAAATTCTGGTGTATTTATCACAGTTTGTAATCTTATATACTCGTCCAAATAGTTCCACTTCTTTTCCAATGTTGAAGTCAAGAACACTGTAGAAGTCATCATTCCGTGGTGCTGGAAGTGGAATTTGCTGCCGCCTGATTAATGTTCCTTGAGGAATTCCACTGTTATTAATTGTTGGTTCCAAAACTTGGATTGTTCCATCTTCAAGAAAGAAGAAAATCTTCACTTTCCGAATACAATAAACAAAATTCAGCCTTTCCTGGGCTGTTTCTTGGAAGAATGCTTCAAAACACAGCATCTACATAGCGGGGAAAAAATAAATTTAAATTTATGTTAAAATGCACACAAATCAATTACGAGCATATATTCATAAATTATTATCAATAATTGTGAAAATACAGTAATTTTTTAAATAAGTTTCAATATGAGAAAACAGAGTGTCACAGTACAACATGTTTTATGACACAGAATGTGCCACATTTGTGGTAACCTGGGTAACAGTTATAGAAATGGACCGGAACATAACATTTTGACTGACTCAATGAATTCTGTGGTAGGGGACTTTACTGAGCTGTATTATGGGACCTGAAGTATCTTCATGTTGTCATAAAAGTCCAATGACAAGTCAGTCTGTCCTCTTTATCAGAAACATTATACTAAAAATCCTTCAGTCCGATGTCCTGTAAGATATATTTCACGCAAATAATGTACGAAATAAAAAGTGACACCACAGGAACTATGAACTTCAGTGCAGAAGGTCTCAACATGCAATGAGCAATAAGAAAACTTATTTGCAATTCATATGCAGAAACAAATACAGCACAATGCTTTACTTATCACTAAACAATACTAAGAAAATTTGGAATTTCAGTGCCAAACACGGAGGTTAAGCAGTCTAAGGCTGCTGTATTCCTGCCTGCAAACAATGGGATCACAAGTTCAAATCCTGTTTTGGGTATGAGAATGTGTTTATGTTTTTCACATCTGTGTTTTCATATGTGTGCAGCGGCCTTGTAACAGGCCAATATCCTGTTAAGATGTCCTACCAGTTGTCTAGCACTAAGAATCCGGAACCCGAAAAAAGGACAGACCTTGCACTGCTTTCACATGTACCAGAGAAGAGGAGATAAAAGAAAAGCACTCAATAAGAACATTAAATCAACAACATGAGAGGTCTTTGATTTGAATAGTGGATGGTTATGGCTGATTATTCTTCAATATATTCATCAAAATAACCATAAAAATTCCACATATTACCAAGCATAAGCTTATTTCTTTTCTTTTGTCATTGTATTGGCTATGATACCGTGATCACCTACCAAGTACACACAGTTTTATCACAACCTAAGAATCAGTCTAAAAACTGCAGAGACTTGAATGTCTACAAACAGTTAGGAAAGAACAGAGCTGAGGTCATGATCCAAATGGGGCAACAGTGCTAATCAATGTGTAGAGGGTCCGTGGAAGTTACTGCAGGTACGAAAATATTCAGAAATTACAGTTCCAACCACTTAAAATACCAATTGTTCTGACTGTGCTTGGTTTCATATAAATGTATTGTATACTGTAGTTGGAATAGCGACTCACTACAAGCTAGACGGTTCAGGGTTCAAACCCTGGCAGGCACGAGATTTTCCACACCTGTCCAGACTGGCCCTGGGGTCCACACAGCCTCTTGTACAAGGAATACCAGGTCTCTTTCCTGGGAGAAAAGCAGTCACGGTGTGGTGGTAATCACCACCCCCAACTCATGCCAAGGTTGAAGAATGGGTGGAGCTATACTTGCACCCCCTCCCATGCCTTCACGGCTTGTGGCACGTGTGTGTATAATCCAACTGCAATCAGTGTTCTACAGCCATGTGTTACACAGCCTCTCATTACTGTCCCTGACTGCAGTAACAATTCTACACCTGAATGAAGTTCTTTTCAACTTAAAAGCAAGCCTCTGATGGCTAATGGAGTGTTCATGTGATTATGACACAAACAGTTTCAAGCTGCTCACAGACAGGAATCATGGGTCTGAAACTCACTCAGGACATAGATGATAACCCATGTGATATGATATGGTCCTGGTGATAATAGAGGTATTGTATTGGACAGACAACCCCATTCACTGTATTTCTAATACAACTACTCTTTCAGAATTAATTCTGAACCAAAGAGTTCAGAGTACCTAATCTGCAACAGTCAAATACCAGCTTTTTACTTACTGGAATATACTGCATCTCAGAGTATCATACATAGTCATGTCATAATGGTCACAATTTTATCTTGCAAGACTGTTTACATTGTGATTACTAACCTGTTTATCAAATGCTAACCATGCTGGAAGTTCAGTGTCTTTTCTTGCAAACAAAGAAGGAAACCTCTTTGGTTTTGTGAATGATAGAGGCACTCCTCCAATACCAGGTTTAATCTTCTCTGTTAGCATTGGTACATTATTAATTCGCTCAAAGTGTTGTGACTTGTGAAATTTTGTTTGTCCAGCCTGAAACAATAATAAATGTCCAAGGTTATTACATAAGCACAATTGATTTAAGGATTACAGCACTTAGTATGGGCAGTGTTCACACTCAGGTCTCAAAACAGTTTTAAAAGTGGAAGTAGGTTATCCCATTCTGCACAAATGCTCTCCTACTGTCCTCGAAAAAAAAAGTGTATCATTGGAATTCAGTATTTTGTAGTACCATCCTCAAATCAAATTACTCCACCTTGAAACACAAACCTATAATTTTTCATTTTCTTTGGATATATTTACATTCATGGGAAATTATTTTGAAAAGTAAAGAATTTCCAAACAAAATTGAGGAGTAAATTCAAGGAACAAGATTCACAAAATGGGTTAAAAAACAAAGTTGTTTCTAGCACCAAGGTTTTAAATATGACCATATGAAATTGAAGCCACATTACTAATGAATTAAATATTCATATTACTTTATTGGCATGGGAAATGTGAATATAAAAATGCAGCCATAACTGACATGTGTGGGTACAATACACTTTCAAACTAACATAATTTTTAAAAAGATTTTGCATAGGCTGTGATTGTGACCCCTTGTGTGATATTTTCAATTCTTCTTAATCATTTCATTTCACTGGATTGAAATAACCCTTTTTAATATTTGGATAGTATTTGTTTGTATACAAGGAAGAATAAATCTTGCCTCTTTAATAGAAATGTGCATCATGTTAATATTTGGATAAGAATTAAAGGGTTCAGCATGAGATAACAGAAACATAAGAAAAATGAGTTCATCTGAAATGAAAGTACAAATTGGTATGTTCCATGTTCATTATGTGCATTAAATAGATAAATACAATTTATTAAAGAGACCAACAAATGCAATTTGGTTTTATGAATGCAGTAATATTACATAGTGACCACTGACATGTATTCTTGCTCCTACCACCCTGAAGATGGCCACAGGAGCAGCTGAAACATTAGTTGTTCAAGTAATATATTTTTGGAACAATTAAAAAAATAAATGTACAATGTAGAATGATTATAGCTATTGCAGTTAGTATTAATAAACTTGCTAAAAAATAAGATGGTAAATAAGTTTTGCTTGTGTTTAAGCACCAAATCACAAAGGCACACAGCATCATGGACCTCAAGAATGGATGGAGCTTAGAGGTTAGCTTCGTGCTCTGGTTGCGTTACTCCCAAGGAAAGAGCTCCAGTACACACTGCGTAAGGGTCACCAAAAAGTATGGTACATTTTTTTGTTGTATTACTCCTGAAAATTTGTTACTCATATTTTTCACAGTCCATTGTGCAGATCAATGTAGTACAGTATATACTAAAGAGTCTGTGACTGCCATTTTTCAGTTCATACCAAGGCTGATTAACAAACAGACCTTGTAAGTTTCCTAGTTGACTGAAAATCTAACCTTATTATTGCATGTTATGTTCATTAATATATAAAAAGAATACCCTGAGTAACTTACATTTGTTTTGAATGAAGTCCCTGGCAGAAGTGGTAACTGGACATTTTGAAGCATTCTATTTAAATGAAGGACAGTATGTGTAAACTAAGAAATGGTGCTATACTACCAGCATACAAAAATAAATACCTCCATGCACACCTTATCCAATAATATTCCGCTGTGATCAATAAATGTAACACTGTCAGTTGTCATAGCAACCTCCTGGCTGTGGAAAGTTATTTCATTGTTATATCATGCAATTAATGGAAAGGTGTGACAGTCCACACAGGATGAATGTGATCTTTCCACAGATATGCACAGTAATATGAATTTCAAACATAAATTTTAATTAATTTTAAGGTCACTGCATTTGAACTATAAAATTTCCTTTAAAACTGTCTTTATATGGAAAATACAAGGGTTTATTACACTTACAACTAATATTACTGCTATAATGAGTATTTTAGAAGAAAGGTTAGCATAATGTAAACATTACATATCTTCCTTACTCATTGGGTTATTGAAACGAACTTGATTAATAACTTTGCAGCTTATGAAGGTCATGATGTCCCATACTGCACAGTCTGACGAAAATCAGTGGGCAGTGATTTACAACTACGAAAAGTTAAATGTCAGTCTGTTAAAATTTTCTTATATGTATAATTTCCTTCATACTAACAATATTAAAATTAACAATGACAAGACATTCTTCAGAATACTATATATGTAGGTCACTGGCAGGGGAACTTGATCGTCAACCTCTAAAATACAACTAATGAACTTAGAGTGCTAATTTCTGAAATGTGAGTCAAAATGCAAATCTGTCTTTCAAAAATTTACTTCCTTATTACATTATTCAGTTGAGATTATTGCTAATACCCTTGACACTATCAAGTGAAATTTCATGATACGCACCCTTCCATTTTAATGTTCATAGTCTGAAGTAGGTACTTGCACCCACAAGTAAAACATCACCTAAGGCCATGAAATCGTATTGATGTTATCATCTCATCAAATTTTCACTGACATCAAGGTTTGAAGCACAAGATGAGTTACCGTAAATTTCCACCAATGCTTCGCCTTCCCCTCTTCATATCATTACACCAATTTTCCCTATTCATTCATTCATCTAATACTAATATTACATAATCCTTGCCGTGTGGTCGTTCAGCTATTTAAAGGGCCCACTGCGCGTCCACTTTAGTTGACATTTGGCGCTAAAAGGTTAACACCACCACCATCGGCAGCAGTAGCCCTTGTAGGACATAACCTCCTAGAAGAGGAGGAAAGAAGCATTATAAACACAAAATAAATTCAAAATAATTAATTTCATATTATTGGTAGAAGTAACAGCACCCAAAAATAACCTTGTAAACAGTAACAGTGAGCTTACCATTGGTCTGATGTAGAAATTCATGGTGTTTGAATAGTCCTGCTCCACCAGCATCAACAAAGAACTCTTGGAAAATTAAACATATCAACATCTGGTTTTAATTAGTGACCATGGCAACAAATAATTTACTCAAACCCAACTCAAATATCTACACTAAGATATACAGAGGAACTTCAATGGTCTAATACAAGGGTTATGAAGTAGTAGAAATGACAACAGACACTGAGTACATATCAGTTTTATGTCTAATACATAAGAATGATCAATCATCTTTAATGCATGGTAATGTTGTATACATCAAACTGAACAAAGCACAGTACTTCAATAATATTTCTGAAGCACTTACAAGGTCACAGGTGCATATATCATTGAGATTAGAAATCTATGTGTAACACTGAAAGTGCAATGTCCAATGGTCCTTTTAATATGTGCAGATCATTTCTGAACACAGTACTCACCAAACTGTTGTACACTGCCTACATTTACTCAAATAAACACTGTGATCCACAATATTCAACTCAAGCAAGCTGACTTGAGAATAACTAACTGCATACCAGATAATGGTGACTGTAAAATAATTTGTGGTACAAACATAAATTCAGAAAGAAAAGTTGTACTCTGGTTTGAATTGTATACCTTTTTTACATTAGTTATTTTTTATTTTAGTTGTACACATATCACATTGGTCTTGGTATTAACTGATGGCTGATGCACATCTTATAGTAGAAGAATAAAAAATTTATTTATTCTTCAAATTACTAAACATGTAATCTTGGTAATGTGCATCCTCTAGCTGAAATTATTCTTAAAAACTATTGGCCTTGGCATCATTTAAATGAAATGAAATAATACTTTACTTAAATCTTGAACGAATGTCCTATGAGCATTCAATCACATTAACATTTTTTAACTTCTCAGTGGAACTTCAATGATCAAAATCATTGAAGGTGTACTTCAACAACAGAAAAATTGTACGAATACCAATAGCCATTTGCATTATGTTTCAGACACAAATGTACTGGTGCAAAGATTTCTGTGCAACCTACAGACAATCTCTGTTGGTGGTACAGCATTTGTTTTTGGTGGGATGGGGGAGGAGATGGGGAAAATACAAGAATGTTTAAACTACAAAACAAAGGGCTTAGCTTCCTCAGTAATGTGGGGAACATTACTTCATGCAGAGTACTGTTTAAAATATTTAACTTCCAGTACCATGTGTAAATATAAAGGAAATACTGTGTTATATAAAATTAAACATAGGTAAAGTGGAACAAAATTTCACTATGCGAAAATGCTTTAAGTGCACAAGTAGAAACACCCAAACTTAATTTCAAAACACACCAATGCAGTATCAGTTGACATTGTACTGCCCTTGATAGATTTACATAAAAAGTAAACTTTGCAAATAACCCAATATGTGAAAATAAGTCCACAACTCCCGAGGATACATTCAAACACTACTAACAGTATGCCATACTGTTACTGAGTTTCAACACTTGAACAAAGAGGCAAACAAAATACACTTTTGTGTGTGAAGATGTCCGTGAAGTACATCACCACCATGAGAGTCAAACATAACACGTGCTCAGTATCTTATTTCAAAATGATATCATAATACTGTATGGTCAAACATGAAGCATCTTTTAAGGTATTGGGGCCTGCACATGAATTTCAGTTCAGCAAACAGGGCTAGGTACAGTATTTCAAGTTCAATCCATGAATGTATAGCTTATTTTGTCTATGGCATGCCATCTATCATCCGAATTTTAAAAGCACATACAGTAAAACCCACTCAAAGTACTGCCCCTTCAGAAATTTTCCCACACGATCAACACATATGTTACCCTCTTCATATGTTCTTCGCTTAAAAGGATTTTTTGCCTACGAAGAATGGAAAGTTCGCAACACAACAAATTTCTTCCCCTGTTAATATGCTTCCATATCAAACTATTGAATGATTTCCCACACTTTCAATTTGTTGCCAACAAAGAGTGACAACATTACGTCCTCAGTTCATAGGTATTAATGTCAATGGCCATTTTCATCAAGGATCAGAGGTACAGGCCCCTTCTTGTTAATACATGAAAAACTGTGGCGGGAAATAACATCCCATTCTGACTGCAGTGCCATCAATTTGCACATGTGTATTTTATACAGTATAACACAAAGTCACGGTTCATGTGAAATCTACACCACGAATAAGCAATGGTTTATACAACTTGTGGTAGTGTAAATTTTTGCCTTAATTTCAATAATATTAAGGGTTCTGTGTGCAAAATTCATATGCATTTTGTGTTCACTACCAGCATAAACTGTAAACTGCTCTCGATTCAAGAAAAACTGGGTATTATACATATGGAAGAAGCTACATAAAATTCTCCATGCAAAAATCTGCTTAAGAATTTGGATATCTGTGGGAAGTTAAAACAAAGACACAGCAATGAGTCAGCAAGCAAACAACCAAGCCAGAAAAAGGTGGAAACAGCAAAATATAGGAAAACATAATCAGTATTTACATAACAGTTCTGACAAGAACAGGCTCCTCATCTACTTTCTGTACCTGTAAGAAAAACTTGTCTTGCTTGCTTTTGAGGATGAACGAAAACCACTAATGAAGGTACGACCTAAAATGTGATTCAATAGTGAAAATGAACCATTTTATGTGAAATGTATATGGAATACTATTCTAGTAAAGAGAAAGTCAATATCAATACAGAATTACAAAATACAGTTTTTCAACTTCCACAATAATGCTTTCCCATTACATAAACCTAATTTGTTGAATTTCTCAAAAATGTCTCAAGCAGTTTGTACTGTATTTATTGTCTGTGCACAGGACTATAAGCTAGATAATCAAAATTCCTGGACTTAAATTTCAAATAAGCTATATAAACCACATGAACTTGAATATTCCAATGTTACAGGCCCACAATATTACAGGCAATGACAAGATAAAGCTCAGGGTTTAGACAGTTCACAAAAAATAAAGATTTCTGCGAATTTCTTCGACAGAGCACATATTTATATGTACTGTTACTGCAAAAAGAAGTGATAGGTAAAGTCGGTACTCGTACATTTCTTTCCAGATCACACAAACATTTTGCATTCAATCCCACTTTCAAAATCAGACAACACAAACATAACATTACCTACACACACCATCAGATCTTCCCATTTAAACCTTGTTAGGCTCTTGACTTCAAGTAAAAGTAATAAAGAACCTCTGTAGCTGTGTTACAACAGCAGAAACGATATAACTTGCTCACACACAAATATCATTCAACAAATGCAATTAAAAATAGACATAACTGCTTCACAGAGACATGTGAATCAGACAAAACAATAAAGTGCACATAGTATAGCATAAAGTCCAGTCTAGTCACATTAAGATTTATCAATCAGATACAATTATAGTACAAGACATTTCTTAACAGTTTTACAGTTAATCTGAAATTGTGCACTAAAATAACACTATCTGATTAAGCAGTCTGAAAAATAATGAGATCAATACAGCAATTCTCATAGATTGAATTGTTATCAGTTTAGGTACATTCATGTTAAATGGCATTCTGAGGCAGTGATTCAGGTGCAAACACAATCACCTAAACTATATTATTACGTAAAAACTATTAGGTGGGAAATACACACCAGTGTTGTTTGGTGCACTGTTGATGTCTCCAAAGATGAGGCGCTACTGACTGTCACGTTACACACTGATATTTTACATAAATGTTATGTCTGAAAATGTCTCTTGAAGTATCCTGTGTGCTGAGTGATGTGCACTGCATAAGTGATCTGAGCTTCAGGACTAATAAATTTTCTACAGCATTCAGCAGTTTTTTGACCTATCACACAATATTTTCAAAATGATATCTCTACTAATTAATTACAATTATAACAAATTTATTCCATTTTTTTAACTACACAACAGATTTATGACATTTCTGATAGAAGATCCCATGTAAGTACAAGCATATATACATAAAGGTAGGTATACCGAAGTTTGGATGCCATATGTATTAAGATGGAACACGCATGCTTCCTTGCATGAAATTTTATATTTCTTATAAACACTCAATAACTAATATGTCAACTCACTGTTAGTAACAAGTTTTTAAAGACTACTTCATTTACTAAACAGAACTTAAAACTTCAAAACATATGACTATGTTCTTGTGATTCAGAAACTGAGTTACCAATGCATGGCATTACATGGTTTTATACGTTAATTGGACAAAATAAATGATTCAGTGATTAAAAGAAACTTTCTGCAGGTGGCAGCAGTTACAAATATAGCACTATTCATTCTTCATCTTGCACTTTATGGAGGTGAGTGGCCAACTTCACCTCCCAGCCACTTTACACATGGGGAAACAGCCCAGAGCTGGTTTGGATGTTTTGGAAACCAGCTATTTGAACAAGCAAGCATTCCACTGCCAACAAACTATACTAATGAGATAATATATCAGAAGGTGAATGCAACACTAATGAATAGTACTGAATCTATTACTGCTACCACTGTACCTGTTACCACATAAGTCTTTTCCAGCAGAAAATTTATGTTGTATATGCTGACATGAACAATTTGAAGTCAATAATACATGCTTCTATCACATTCTGCTGTTGACATCCAGCAAGCACAATACACTACAAGCTACTTATATTACACAGAACTAATGTTTACTGATGTTAGTGAAAACTAGTCCTGGATATGAGCATGCCATTTGCTTTTATAGAACCACTGAAGCAGGATAAAACTGGTGTGCCACCAGGTGGCCATCCGCTCTCAGTAAGACACTAGCAAACATCTGGACAAGCAGTATCAGGCACATCATAACACTTCATACAAAACTTATACATTATGCAAAAAGCTTATTGATACACAGACACTCCCCATTTTATGTGATATTTACATTCTGGAAAGCCTGGCATTAGCCAAATTTTGTACATGTCAGAATTGAGCATACATATGTATGTATAAGAGAGTACAACTGAAACCAAACTCCACTACACTGGAACCCGACAGACTGCAGCATGACCACCCTGCTGCCTGTGTTATTACCCAGCAGTATTCTTCCACCACTTTCATCTCATTTTGCAAACACTTCCTCTTAGGAAAATTCAACGTGCTTTTCAAAATTGTTATTTCAAAAGATGCATGTCTGAAGCTGCATAAATTGAAATTATGTAATATGTGGAGAGTCTGTACAGTGTGAACCATCTACTGACTTAACAAAGAACATAAGTTGTTTGCTGAAGAAACTGGGGTTTCTTGTTCATCAACGTACTTTCAAACAAATTTTCAGATTAAAAGGTTTAATACTAAAGCATGCAAATACCTACAACTTTGTCCATTCCAGCCAACAATGTTCAGGCCTGTGATGAAACCTTTGGTTCTGCTCTTTACCACTTCTATAGTTACACCAGTGTCATGTTGAACACTGCCCATTAAGTGACGATGGGGGTAGGAATCAACTGTTGTCAATGGTGTCGACTGATGGTAAAAATGATGGAACGATAATGATAATCACCCGCAAGAAGACAGCAGTAGAGCATATCAATGTCTGAAGTACCAAGTAAACCAAATACACCTCAGAATTACTTTTACAATGGTATTTCCAAGTCACAGGAAACTCTACATGAAGTTGGTACAAAAGTATTTACACATTTAAGTTTGTTAAGCTCATTCTGTGTAGTTATATCAAAAGGTATGCATCTAAGGATGAGACCAACAAACCATTCTGAAGTATATTTGTAATACATGCTGCATATCAAACGAAATATACAAGTATTTTTAACCAATCGAATATACCGAAAATTGTACCCAACAGCAACACCACACTGTGCTTCTATATATCCTGACATATGTTACTTAAAATGTAGGGAACAAAACTGCCTCATTTGAGATGTCAAGGAAGTTAATTAAAAAGCCATACAGATGCTAGAGGCAGCTCAGGTACATCAGTTGAATAAATAATATAAAATCAAAATTTCAATCCTAAACAAGGAATTCTTCTAAATATGATATTCCAAACAAAATGCAAGTGCACTAGTACTATATAGTTATAAAATTCATATGGCACCATTAGGCAATTTAAAAATGCTTTAATGAGATGGTGACACAAGATCAGCAAAAGTACATTCTTCTAGCCAGTCACAAACAAAAAATATTACAGAAAAGGAAATTAATACCTGATGTAGGCTTATGTCAAATTGTCCATACTTACAGAAGTATGGCACTTCAAAAATGGGGAAATGTTGCAGCAAGATGGCTGATTGACATTAAACATTTCTTATGTGTGTTGGTACTTCAGCATCAACTGCAGATCGAGGCAACACTATATCAACATAGCAATAATATCAATAACCTTATCACTTAGAATATTTTAGGAGGCATGTTAGGATACACGAAAAAAAAAATATAGTCATGTGATGTTCCTGTGTTGGCCACATTCCAGGTACTTTTAAAACACCACCTCAACAGAACACAACCTGATTAACGCTGAAAAAACAAGCATTTTTTTAGCAGGACACATCCCTGATATCAGATCAAAATTACGCAAAATGTGTACTGTTGCTGTTTATGCACTGCAGAAATGCCACAGTCAACATTCAATTAAGGAGCAGAACATGAATACCATGTATGAGAATGCAAGACCACATGAAGCACCACAAGTGATTCCAACAAAGTGAATGGAGATGTGCTTATGGATCACCAAATCAGCTGTACATCATACTCCTTTTCCCACTATATCACAGTTCTGTCTCCAAAAGTGTTTGTGCTGGGACAATTAGATCTATACTTTACCAATGAATTACAAGACATATTACAGTTTATATTATGAACAGGAATTATTATAATTTATTTGCATGGCTGGTAAACACAGCAAGAAATAAAAAACATTCCACATTCATGGCTGACAGGTGGTTCAGTTAAACGAAGTGTCTCATATGAGAGGTCCAGTAGTCTGCAAGACTTCCTCCCTGTTGCTGTATTTTGGTGACAGTCCTGATCCCACTGTACTTGACAGTGCTTTGCAGTTGCCAGTTAGTCTAAAAGAAGTGACTTACAACATATGTCACATGGGGAGGCAGGGTATGAATGGGGTAACCGAAGTAATACTATATACACAACAAATGGGAGCTGGAAGAAATGAAGTTAAGTAACAGTCTTCATTATACTAAAGTTTCCTTACGAAAATATATCAGTCATCTAAACAACATTAAAATACATACAAAGGTTCAATCTTTTACTGCCTCACTAGTATTACTTTGCAACAGAACCAACAGTATTGCTAACTACATATCAATTTTTACCTCCACCCATGCCCTGCTTCTCAGCCTTAAGTTTCAAGGGGAGGGGGGGGAATCATGCAGAATTTAATCTACTAGACATACACTGCAGCAGACATTCATACATTTATTCAGCACTTTATGATACGCAGCACTCTAATACCATATTTTACCTGAATATAACACTACTATATTTTATATGTTCACTTTCCATGAAAATACCTACACAGAGCATGTTGAACTTTCTGTGCAATTATAAGGCAACCCTCTCTTCTTCAGATTATGAACTATGCAAAAATTCTTATCTTATGTTTGGGTATATATATTTACAACTCACAGATGCTTTAAAGTTAGAATCACCAATACATGTACATTACCAAAAAGCCAACAAAACGTGCAACATTGTTAAAGAATCTGGACCAGAAACTGACACATATATAATTCCGGTTCTGCTGTTGTGATTTACTAAAAGCTGCCAGACAGTCTTCAGGAATGTGCAAAGCAGGGATGATATTACTGAAAAATAAAACAAACATGGATTCCAAAAATTAAAACAAGATAATAGAATGAAAAAAGAGAATAATAACTGCAATTTAAAAGTTCCTGACATGCATTTTTGTAATGCCAACTCAATTATTAAGGGATATTAAAATCAAATATTTCTGAAAAATATTACATAAAATAACAGAGGAAACTGATAGTTTAAAAACAGAAATGCATAAAAAATAGAAATGAATAATATGATGGCATTTCATTCAATATTCTGAGAATCTGAGAAATCATAAAAAAACTTGGCACTTCTAAAGAAAATGTTTTTTAAATGTAAATTACATCTGTGACATTTGAAGCAGTGTAAAAAAAAATTAACTTAAAAGCACTGTCATAGAGTATTCAGCAAATGAAGAGAGTCTAGAAATTCTTGACATGCCTAGTATTACATTCATGTGATAAGAATTCCCTACACATTGACTTTTTGGTCATCCCTCATGTATCAATACCTCTGAACTCTAAACACAACATTATGCAGACAAACACTTACACAGCAACCCCCTGTAATTCGATAACGGCATCACTGCACATAATGTTTGATAATATATTGGCTGGGACTTGGGGAGGCCAAGGCACAGAGGAGACTAATTTTAAAATGGATCTAAAAGAAATACAACACAAGGAAATGGACTGAATTCAGCTAGCTCAGGGTAGGATCAAAGGTGGGCTCTTGAAAACATAGTACTGAACATAAATACCTATGGTAAGTTTTCTTTTGAATGTGTGATGATGTGCAATACAGCTATTAAATTAAATGTACACCATCTGACTGTTCAATTTATACATTAAATGTACACCATCTGACCATTCAATTTATACATTAACCATTATTCGGTGGATCCACATTGGAATCATACCACTTGACTTACTACCATTCTGTACAGATCACAGAATGGTCAATATTACATCAACTAGCACACTGCCATAAAACTATAATATAGGTGAACAAAACGAACAATCAAGTATAGTCTTTAATAATCTAAAATTTACAATAAAACACTTAAAATGCTCCCACATGTCTTGATCATACAATCATCCTCAGGGAGCATACTTTGTTCCTTGCTAGAGTTCCAGTTTAAAACACTCAGTTATTTACTTTGTTAAGTAAATAACTGAGTGTTTTAAACTGTAACTTTAGCAAGGAACAAAGTATGCTCCCTGAGATGATCATACAATCGAAACATGTAGGAGCGTTTTAAGTATTTTAATGTAAATTTTAGATTATTAAAGACTATATATGTGCATCTGTTGGTGTGTTACTTAAATAAACTAAAAAATGACCAATCAAGTACTTATATCATGCCACTATAGTAATTCTGATACAGTGATGGAGAAACAGATCATGGCCATTAACTGTTGGCCTCAGGGTGAGTCGTTAATAGCCGGGTTATTCTGAAATGGAAGAAAGTTGCAACACTTACAGTGATACATGTCAGTATCATTACTAACTATACAGCATGTTTTCGATGAAAATCCAATACTGCTGTTGTTTCTAATACTTTCTACCAACTCCATGAAATATAACTTCCTGCATCAAAGAACAACTCACGACTACTGCTTGACAACTCACCCTACACAACATCAGGTGATGCCTGGTTCCTTTTTCTTATGATTTGTAGGTTTAGTCAGTTTAATATCACTACCGTTACAATAGAATTTACCACCATCAAGGGACGCCATCTTAATATCAGATGTACTCCCATAATTGGAATGCTCCAAAGAATCAACTATTGGACTCTCAACATCCACTGTACTTCGCTTCAGCACTGTCACAGTTTTCACACAGGATTTGCCAGTTTCCTGATCTGACTGCAGTATCTCAGTCCCTTGAACATCCTTATTTTCATTGGTATGACTCTCAAAGTTACAGCTTACCATCTGATGATGCTCAGTTACAAAAAAATGTTCGATGCAGCCATCAAGATTAAGACAGCTGTTATCATTTATGACCGAATAAATACCAACTGTTTGTCTCCCATTATGAATAATTCCTTCAGTTTCAGGTATAATGTTTTGAATACAAGAATGCCAAGTGGGAAAGGCTGTAACTCTGGAATGATTATCAGAATGTCCAATCTGTCCACACAACATTTCTGCATCCTTATCTGTGCAAGATTCTGAAACATCAATGTTCAAATCAGAACATAAACTTCTTGCAATAGGACTAGTGCTGTCAAAATGTATATCACTGCCATTCATTATGTAGGTGGAATGTATGCCAATGTCATCCATACCGCCAAAGCTACCAGTTCCTTCAACCTCTGTGTTGCCGCACTCCCCTATGCTTGAACCTCTGTAACTTTCGCCTTTCACCATACTGGAATATTCAAATTTCTCATGATTGCCATAACTTTCTAATGTCATATATGGAGCTGTGGAAATTCTGCACAGATTTCCAACAACTCTCAGTTCTATCCCTAAATCATTATTATTTACTGGGATTCCAGGTCCAGCTTTATTTAAGTCAACCTCAAAGCATGTTACTTTATCATTAGCATGTTCCTTTGTAAAACTGACAGAATTCTGTGTTTGAAAACTTAGTTTATTATCAACACCATCCATTTCACTGTTGTTATTTTCAAATGCCTCACCTTTGTAATTATTATTCATATGTAACTGTCTCAATTCAAGCAACACGGCTTCAGTATGTGAAGATGGAATTATACTACAAACATAATTTGTTTCTATGCTATCATTCTCTTTATCAATGAGCTGATCATTTGCTGTTATTTCTGCTTCCCTACTCCCTTGAACTGTTATGAAGTTATCACCATTATCCAGTGCATCAGAAATGCTATCTATGGCATATATTTGGGTCAAAATATTATGACTGCTTATATGTGAACTGTCATCATGTGCAATGGTTTCTACTGCACTGCTGTCCCTGTGTTCAGTGCAATTGTGTGTACCATCCATTCTACTGGGATATATACCCACTGCAGCTGAAGCTTCAGACCTACTGGTTTGTGCTGCTGCTCCAAGGGCTGACTGTCATTTAATTCTAACCTTCTGCTGCGAAATTCCTGGTACATTCTTCCCACTTCCCATCTCACTTAAGCGCCGATGTTGGTAAGTGAGTGGGGCTGTCAGACGAGAATCCAGTCGTTTGTAATGCTCATTGAAATCCAGCCGGAAACTCAGAAGTTGTAAACTCACATCTGACTGGCTAGCCAACATCAGAAGGAACTTTTTCACAACATCCTAGGAAACAGAACACAAATACACAATAGAAATGCTTAAGCATTTTTGTAGCATATCCACAATCTTATACCCTAGATTATAAATATGAAATTATATATGTAAATGCTATTTTTTAAATCAAACTGCACTCCTGTAGAATGGGTACATGAAAGTAGAGAAGGAATCCAATGAAAAAATATTTGATTACAGTTTCATAGGTGCTCAATCATCTATGTTTATGTTCAAGAAAGCATCTTTATGCATTTTAACAATTAGTGCCAAGCAGTATAACAACTACGAATCTGCTGAATGGGTAAAAGCTAATTCAACAAATGAAATATTTTACCTGGTAGCTTTTGTTCAATACTCTTAACCGTGTTCGAACACTGGTGATATATCTCTGTGTGAAGTCCCGACTTTGCTTCTGGCTCATTTCTTCCTCATGGGATGATGTCCCAAACTGCCCTACTTTTCCTCTTTCCTCCACCAGTTCATCATGCCTGGCAAGTGCTTGGAGTTCTGACAGAGACCTTGCATGCAGTTCCTCTTCATGAGCCTGAAGTTGTAGAATCAGTTCATACACGGTACGCAATTGAATTGCCAATTCCTAAAATGAAGGCAGAAGGAATAAAAAGTAATACAGTGAAAACTATTTAAAAAATTACGAACAGCCTTACATTGTACATTTGGGTAGCAATACATTTACAATCAATGTCACTAATACTCTGTCAAAACTATTATAAAACTCCTGCTTAAACTGCACAAGTTTACAGTTAATGACTGGCAATCTTAAACTTGTGAATGTAGTGGCAATAAAATGTAACAATATGAGAAGTGTCACCATGTTGTGTTCAGCGCTGAGGTGTTGTGATAAGTAGACACAATATGTTTTTATGCCAGTCAGTTTCCAACATTTCTTAAAATTACTGTCAAGCTCTAGACATATTCTGATACAGATACCATGGGCTCTTGTACATGTATACTATTTTCTTTTTAGATGACATATAAGTAAATAAATACTGATAACAAACTGAAGTCCAGTCAAATGATGTCCCCAAGTTTCTGAAATGGAAAACTACAGAAACCCTACTGGCAGGTGTGGAATTTGGAAGAACTATTATGATTTGGAAGATCCAGATCTTGGATGTTATGCTACATTGCTGAGTCCTGATATTTCAAAGAATCAAAGTGCCTCCCTCTTTAAGGTCAAGCAGTCTAAATGCTATTATTCACAGACAGTTTGAGTCTAAGACTTTGAAATGTGCAAACCCATGGCATAACATCTAATAGGCTTGCATCTTCAATAACACTACCATGACAACATCAAACATCATAGTATAGAATCCCTCAACATTCAATTACACACCTCTTTTTGTCACTCAAGTATGTTAAACCATTGGGTGGGAATGCTGGGTGGTGTGTGTGAATGGAAGGGGAAATATTTGTCTGAGTGTAAAGTGGCCAGGGCGTGAGGCGGACCACTCACTTCCATCTAGTGCCAAAGTCAAGAAAGGGTGGAGCTACACCTCCATTCTCCCTACATGCTTTCATGGCATATACTGGGACAACTTTCATTTACTTTTTTCCTTTAAATCTAGCATTACATTTTACAATTATCAGTCATATATGGCAGAGAACAAACTCCTCTGTGTAACTTAACTAGCAAAAAGCAACTGTAACATCAATACATAAATTTACTGTTCATGTCCTCTGATTGCCAAGAAAATTGCCCTCTGCAACAGCATGCGATCCTTGATTGAAGTGGCACTCCACAGGCAGCTGCAGGTCATTTAAATGTCAATTTAGAAAATATTATTCTTTAAAAACTGTTTTAAGAACAGGCCAGAGTCAGAAGTGGAATCCATGTTTTAACAAAAAGTGAATCATTAATACAGCAACCCAATACGCTAACACTAGAACTTCATCAATCTGCAACGAGGTCAAAACATTTACATATGTCCAACAAGATGGAGAGGATGGAGACAACAGCATAATGAGAAAATATGTAAATGTTCTCTCCACTGAAAAACAACAGCGTATTCCAAGCGAAGAAGATGACTTCAGCAGGTCATAAAACACGAATGGAAAATATAACTTAAGTCAAAAAACTTGAAGGGATGAGACCATTTGGGGGACCTATATGTAGATGGGGGGATGAAAAGGTAATGAAGATGTAACTTCAATTCATGTGGTGTAGGACAGGGTCCATTGGCAAGTTATTGTAAATAATATAACGAACCTCCAGATTCTACAACAAGTGGAAAATTTCTTAATTACCTGATTATTACCTTCACATAAATATTTCTCCACAGAATTGGTTCATCTGTCAGGTAAAACAGTACAGACAAGGAATACACACAATTTTTTTTTTTAAATGGACATTTGGAACACCAAGGAAAATAAGAGGGTAACATTATCATGGATCATATAGAAGTAGTTTATGAGGATCAGCAACTGACCGTACTAGGTAATGTGTTCAGTGGCTGGCTTTGGTGTTACTATTAGTGACAGTTAAAACACTGCCACTGAAGCCTTACTTACTTACTTAAACTATTATGGAAATGACATACCCGTGAATTATCATCTAACAAAGCTCCTGCTTTGACAGTAAGCAGAAAGTTCTGATGAGCAGCAATGATGTCATCGAGTGATTCTGCTTGCTGAACTTGTTTGATAAGGACATCCCATGAACACTCCAGCACTTCAAACAGTATATAATATTGCATCTGATGGACAAAGTGAACCATCTCTGATGTCAGCAAATGTGCCTGCTGGAGTATGGGAGCCACTTCTAAAAGAAGAAAATATGAAGAATTCACCTTCATGTCATTACAGACAAACGGATGTGCATGAAGAAGTTATCAGGGAATGAAAGCTCTCATATTTTTGTTCTACTTTGAGCATCTGACTTTAAATGTATCTGATTGCAATTGCATTCAAATTGTTGCAGCCCCAAGAATACCAAATCTACAGGACATTGATTACTTGAATTTAATATTCTTTGCATATATCAGAAACCATTTATCACATTGTCACATACAAGATCTAGATTTCAATGATCTCTCTATATCATGTTATGTAACTATCTTCTGTATGATGTCACTCTTCTAACCCTTTAACGCCAAACAACTTCTAAAGACGTCACGCACTGACCCTTTAAATAGCCAAATGACTTCTAAATTCGCCGCAGTGTGTCATAGTTTGGTGGAATTTTTTTCACTCCTATTCGGTTAACTGCTGTGGATCGCTATACTTCAGGGCCCTTGAAGGTCAGGCTTTCATTCAGGAGCCAGAATGTACCCCCTCCACCTCCTAAACCTCTCCACAAACACTGATATATACGTAGAAACTTAGTAACTGCGCATTATTCCCAGCTGACTAATATGGTTCTGAAACTGCTTGCTTTGACTATCGCTTGCTCTGTGGTTTACTGTGGGCTGAAATATCAACACTGGCCTATGATGCGAACTCTAGTTGTTGACCAGAAAGGTTGTCAGTGGCGTACTGTATCCATATAATTCAGACAAAATTAATGCTCAAAAATCAGAGATATCCACACAACTCAATATTTACAGCTACAGAAGGGCCCACAGATATGCCTCTTGTAGTGCTGTGGTAATCTGTAGGGGTTGTGGGGTAGTAACATGCAACATACAGCCGTCACTCTAGTAACAAAGTCATGGGTACCCTCAAATAGCGGGAAATTCATATGCAGTTACATCATAGCTTTAGATATGTTTTGCTGTCACTGTAGAAGATGTTCGTATCTTTAGAGGTATAATGTTTCTGCAAATCTGGCCTGTCATACACAGTATAAACAAGGCAGAAGATTGTAGGTCTCAGAGCCGTGGCTGCGAAAAAAATTAAACTTGAGGGGGAAGCCATCAGTGAAATTCTGGTTGCTGACACCACCTCGGAATTAGGTGTGGAGGCTAGCGACGTCAACAGACTAGTGTGGAGGAGGAGGAGGAGGAGGAAAAAAAATAAAAAGGAGGAGAAGAATGAGGAGGGGTGGGGAGGGGGAGGAGGGGCAGAGGGGGAGGAGAAAAAGGAGGAGGAAGAGGAGAAGGAGGAGGAGGAAAAGAAGAACAACAAGCCTCAGCAGAAGTCACCATAACAAAACACTGGCCAGCAAACCTGCTTGTGATGCCATCTGTGTTCTTCTCGCAGCCAAAGAAAGGGCACACTGTGTGCCAGATGTGACGTGGGCCTGTGGGTGGTGCCTTGTTTTGCGGAATATCACATAAAAGTAAATTTGTAATATATCACCCTCTTTGTGAATACTGTGTTGTGATAAAACAGTGGTCCAAGGTGCCATGAACCTAATACAGCAGCCAGAATTGAGTAATGAACTATTTACACCACATTTTATTTAATACATGCGATTCACAGGCCTAAATTTATTATAAATGTAGGTGAACATTTTTTTGCCACATTAACCAATTCATAAGCAGAGTGCAAAATTTTATTTCATTAAATTTGAAGGAAAGGTCTACGAGATATGTTTTATTTTTCTAATAGTAAGCATTAATATTTAAAATTCCCAGTAAAAATTACAGCAGGCAGCGTTGCTCAGAGGGATTTAATTCCGGTGTCAAAGGGTTAGTGGTAGAGAAATTAAGTTCTCAAGAATTTTGTATGAGCCATGAATATGAACAGTGACCACTGGTAACCATGGCAGCAAAGGTAATCACACCATATGCACATTTGTAGCCTTAATAACAAAGGTAACCACATCAACCAGAGAAACAGTGGGAACCTTAGTAACAAATGCAACTATGGTAACATGAGTAACTATGGCAATGGCAACCACAGTAACAAAGGTATCTAAAGCAACCATATAAACAGTGGTAACCACAGTAACAAAGGCAACCATAATAACATTACTAACCAAAGCAGAAAAAAAATGTACATTTGTCTTCACACAAAGTGCCTGTTATTTCTGTCTGATTTTAATCAAATCTGAATTTCTCAAAAGAATTTGTAAAAAAATCCCACACCCCTCCCCCAGTATTAAATTTCACAAAAATCCATCCTGCAGGAGCCAAGTTGTTCCATTTTGATGGGCAGACAAACAGAGACAGACATGTCAAAGCTAATATTCACTATCTGCAACTTTGTGAATGTGCCTAAAGACACGTTATGTATAATTTTCTGTTTACATAAACTGAAGACATACCTGGTAGCTTACGTAATAATTTGGCTGATGTGATCTGTCGCTTCCACATGCCAGAAAGGATCCATTCCATACGTTTAGCTCGCCACAAAGCATTAAACAGCGTCAGATATGTAGTGGAATTTTGAGCAAAGATCTAAAATTGCCAAGAAAAACATTCACATTACAAGTCATGTACGTTTACACACAAACAAAACTTCACGAATGTAAAATACAAGTAAGCTTACTGTCCCAATTGGTCCATCTACATGATAATCCAAACTAAACACATCCCACCCAGTATCACCAGGTGACTGCTCCAGTAATCGAACATCAAGACGGTTCAAGATATCTTCATCTTCAAACTGAGCATTGGTCGCCCTTATTGCTGATTCCAATACACCAGAAAGATTGTGTGAATACAGCTGTGTGGCTGGTTTGATCAGGTCAGGCCTACAGCAGCAACAATGAAACAGTTATAAACAGAACATACAAGACAGTGAAGAATGTCTTCTGTTATTACAGAGCACTTCTTCAAGCAGCATGACCAAAACTGGCTAGAAAATGGTCGCCAATATCAACAAAAAATGGTCGTATATGTACTGTTTCTCAAACTTTGGCTCTATATGTGATCTCATTAAAGGGAATATCAAATCTGTTTGTTCAGGTAGTAATAGTTTGTCACATGCTGCAAGGAAGTATTCAGCATCTGTTAAAGAAACTGAAGGTATGGTTGTCTGTTCTTTAGTTTATTAAATAAAGCTCTCACATCTTCATAGGTTATAAAGTGTCAAATGACATGATTATGAGTTAAAAACTGAGAAGGATGTGCCCATTCTATTAGGGTAATACACCAACATTTGCTTGCAGAGGTATTAAAGCTCTGTTTGGATAACTGGCATCTAACTTAAGGACATAAATAAAACACAGGTCATACACTGCTGAATGGGAGGATCAATGCATATGACATGAACAGAAACAGCCATGGTCAGTATTTAGATACTATGCCAACCTATCTCCGAAGGAAATCAAAGCTCAGTATTCAGGAAACAACCACACCCAGAATCTCCCAGATACAAATCAGAAGTGTTAATCACTCGGGTTCAATATTCAGTAATACTGGAAGTACTTAACATCTGGGTGGGGGGAGGAGGAGGAGGAGGGCAAGACGAAGAAGAAGAAGAAGAAGAAGAAGAAGAAGAAGAAGAAGAAGAAAGAGCAGGAGAAGAAGGAGAAGAGGAAGGAGGACGAGCAGGAGGAGGAGGAGGAGGAGGAGGAGAAGAAGAAGAGGAAGAGAAAGGAGGAGAAGGAGGAGGAGGTGGAGAAGAAGAAGGAGGAGGAGAAGAAAAAGAAGAGGAGGAGGAGAAGATAAAGAGGAAGGAGAAGATGAAGAAGAAGAGGAAGGAGGAGGAGAAGAGGAGGGAGGAGGAGGGGAAGAAGATGAAGAAGGAGGAGGAGGAGAGAAGAAGGAGAAGAAGAAATAAAAAATAAAAAACATAAAAATACCAACAATATTAATATGTGTGTGTGTGTGTGATTGCTGACTGGAAGAGGTACATAATTTTATTCCATTTCAGCACTTCTGAATTTGATCTGAAGCAACATAAAAGGTATGGTAAAAGGTAAAGTGATCCTTTTACAGACCAGGTTTGGCCCAGAGGGTGGGTAGAGGTATAGCTCTAATCTTCCATGACCGCGGCACTAGTAGGGGGTGAGTAGTCAGCAGCATGTCCCAGCCACACTTTACCCCAGGGAAAGACCCGGTACCCATTTTACAGGAGGCTGGGTGGGACCCAGGGCCGGTCTGGACGGATGGAAAATCTTGTCCCTACCGGGATTCAATCCCGGACTGTCCAGCCCGTAGTCAGTCGCTATACCAACTGAGCTACCTGGCCCACATAAAACGTATGGTACTTGCAATAAAACTATACTAACTCCAAGAGTTCCATCAGGTGCCGAATAAAGTCCCCTTGTCCAAGAAGAAGATAACGTCTTAATGCTTGTAAATGGTCCAGGAATTTGTACTGCCCTATCAACACATCTAATACACGACGCGAAGTTTCCAGGTACGCTGTGTCCATCATCATCTGGAGATCTCCTTCACGGTCAGCCATAAACAAAGCCTCCACTGCAATCAATGTAAGCATCATATAAAAACCCAAGCAGGTAAAAAATGCTGAAATGCAAAATACTAAGAGAAAAGAGAAAACTCACCACTAGTACACTCAAGGGCATGTTTCAGCTCCTCTCTGCCTTTCACAGGAGTGTGATCTTGACATATTTCTCTTAGGAAATTGATACTTTTTCCTGTTGCAAGAATTTTTTTTGCTTGCGCCAGTGGAATGAAACTTGGAACCATTGAACATCTGAAACAATTCTCACAACATTGCAAGCACAGTCTGGTTTGACAGAAACTTTCATTCAAAACTTGAAGCATTAATATTTTAAACATAACATGTCATTTACAATGATGAAACTGAATGAGCACCCCAAAAGTAAGATGGAAAGTAGAGATCTTCTAACACAGTAGTAAAACCAGTCCACAACATGAAGTTGTCTTTATTCAGTAGTATCAATAACTCATGCAGCAGAGTCCTTTGTGAGAATCTGCTAGTCCCTTAGCTTTTGAAGTCATTGCCTACCTTATATGAAAGCGAAAGTTTACAAGAGTTTGAAACTGGCCTTCGTCCTTAGCCAGATGAATCCAGTTCATGCCTTATATATATTACATATTACATACAATATTATACACATATATTATATATATTTACATATTTTAATCATTATGCTTTTAGACAGGCAACATGGACATAAAAGATTCTGAGCTGAATGTTGGCAACCATTCCCTGAATCTCAAAAGTACTGAGACAAATTGAAAGGAAATAACTCAAAAACCATGTAACACAAAACAGTTTTCTATACAAGAATTCTCCACTCCAATATATAAGTATCAATTATTATACCAGGTTACTATAAAAGAAATAGACACTTTCAACGTTATGTAGTATCAAAACCGTTAGTGTAGTGGACACACAATTTGCATAGTAGCGTAGAGCAAAGATGAAAGTTTTTTTCCAGGCATTCTTTCGTGACGTCAGCACCACGTCAGTGCCCTTGACATCACTGAAGCACAATGGCTGCTACTGTGGTAGAGAAGGCTTTTTGTGTGATGGAATTAGCGAAGACGAACTCCGTTACTCTTGTACAGCGTCATTTCAGAAGACGATATGGTAAACCTCCACCTACAAGGCAGTCTATCTATGACTGGAGCAAGAAATTTCAAGAAACTGGTTTTTTATGCATCACAACAGCTGTTGCAAGTGTTGGTGAGGTCTGTTTGGACAGAATTAGACTATTGTATTGATATCTGTTGTGTGACAGACGGCTCACACATAGAACATTTGTAACTTTGTCATATAAACTTAAAAACATGTACTACAAAACCATGTAAGTAGTATTTTGGCTAAATCATTCATAATTTCGTTTCAATACAACATTGAAAGTGTCTATTTCTTTTATAGTAACCCAGTATTTTCCAGTGGTGACAAACCAAACAACAACACGTGGTATTTTGTTCTTAGTGTGAAGATCATCCTTTACTTCTGAGAATCTTGAATGCATTTGGGCCCATATAGCAGGAAGTGCTCCCTATCTTTGTTAATGTTACACTGAGTCACAAATCTGAGAAAGATTATCTATGTACAGAAGAAATACACTAAAAGAGAACTCACAGAACACGGTATTTTTTATGCCACAGAAGGTCGCCTTTCACCTCTAGGTCAGCAGCAATAAAGAATTCACCATAGGGATCCTCCAGTTCCCCATCAAGAATCCATCGACTCAACATCACATACATCGGTTTACACACCTAATAAAAAAGTATGGAGAAGCAACAATTCACCACCAGTTTCCTTAAGGAGTGTAATACACATGTCATTTCACAAGTGAAAGAGAAAGCAGCAGGTATAACATCCAAGCATGAGGAGAAAGAAGGAAGACACTTTATCTCTCAACGAATCATGTGATATGTGGCATAAACCTGCAAGCAAGCAAATGCAACAAGCAGTCGCAAAGACATAAGCACAAAAATCTGGGGTGTCTGATTGCCCAGGTGACAAAATTTTGTATGGTAGAAACCAAAATTTTCAGCACAATTATTGCCGTTTTCTTCC
>Ga0123355_10000924_pt1 | contig 40681 bp, 30 predicted proteins | sample TergutEmb28metaG_3_FD_89872 | JGI IMG/M metagenome (GOLD analysis project Ga0123355, IMG submission 89872) | Embiratermes neotenicus P1 segment gut microbial communities from Petit-Saut dam, French Guiana - Emb289 P1 | ecosystem: Host-associated > Arthropoda: Insects > Digestive system > Gut ...
AACCGCGGAAGCAGGTTGGAGGCTGCTATACGCGCATGTTCCGGCTTATATGAGAAAGCCCCAGGCTAGGAAAAATGCGATTTCATCTGGATTGTCATCCGATGAAACTCGCGTTTTTCCAATAGCCCGGGTCTCCCTCATGCCTACACAAGGCGCGTATAGCAGCCTCCAACCTGCTTCCGCTGCACACCACTCGTAAAGCTATATTAAAAGCTTTGCTTCGCTGTGTTGCGATATAGTCCCAGCAGGCATTATTTCTTTATTGCAATGCCCTGTAGGCCGCATAAACCGGGGTTTTTCTCCAAATGACAAAAGCATTCGCCCTCTGCATAGATGCTGCAACGGACTAACTATAATGCCGTCATAGCATTACATAACCAAGTGCAATATGGCACTCGAATAGTGCACAGGCAGGCTATGTTTTACACTATGTTTTACATATTGTTTGTATCTTGCGCATGTGAAGTCCTGTAAATAAAAGTCAAGAGGAAAAATAAAAAAAAGCAAAAAAAGCGCAAACCAGAAGGCATGACGATGCCCTAGACCATAAGAAAAACGCTATTTCAACAGATGAGCAATCTAAGTTGAAATAGCGTTTTTCTAAGCCTAGGGCTTTCTCATATCAGTCGGAGCATTATGAAACAAGCTCTTGCCCGTCTCTCGCCGCGTAGCTAAGCCGATGCCTATCCACGCGCAACCGTTGGATAAATAGGCAAGTCATCGTCATCAGAGTCATCATACCCCGGTGCGCAACCAACCTCTATGCTGCGATAAACAGGCATACCTGTCCCGGCAGGGATAAGCTGCCCGATAATAACATTCTCTTTAAGCCCGATAAGCCTATCTTCCTTGCCGCGGATAGACGCCTCGGTAAGCACACGGGTGGTCTCCTGGAAGGACGCCGCAGATAGGAATGAATCTGTTGCAAGTGAGGCCTTGGTAATCCCAAGTAGCACGCGGGAACCGACTGCCGGCTCAAGCCCTTGCTCTATTGCATCTTTATTGATTTGTTCAAACTCAAGCCAGTCTATCATAGAGCCTGGTAGTAAGTCTGTACCGCCGTTTTCCTCTACTTTGATGCGCTTAAGCATCTGACGGACAATTACTTCGATATGCTTGTCGTTGATATCTACACCTTGCAGGTTGTAAACGCGCTGAACTTCGCGAATCATATAGTCTTGCACGCCGCGCAGGCCACGGATTTTAAGCAGGTCATGGGGGTAGATGCTACCTTCGGTAAGTTCGTCACCGGGTTCAACTACTACGCCTTCGTTTACTTTTATCCTGGAGCCGAATGGAATCAAATATGCTTTTGCTTCCCCGTCGGGGTTGGTGATTATAACTTCGCGTTTTTTCTTGTTATCGCCCATGGAAACAACGCCGCCAAACTCCGCGATAATCGCAAGGCCTTTTGGCTTACGGGCTTCGAAGATTTCCTCTACGCGTGGCAGACCCTTTGTGATGTCATCGCTTACCGCAACACCACCAACCTGGAAGGTACGCATTGTAAGCTGTGTGCCTGGCTCGCCGATGGACTGGGCCGCAATAATACCGACGGATTCGCCGATACGAACAATACGGCCGGAAGCCATGTTTGCGCCGTAGCACTTAGAGCATAGGCCGATACGGCTGCGGCAGGTAAGCACTGTGCGGATATTAACGGATTCTATGCCGGCGGCTTCGATTGCGTCGGCTTCGTCTGGGGAGATTAGGTTGTCGCCCTTGGCAATTACCTGGCCGGTTTCTGGATGGATTATGTCTTCAAGTGCCCAGCGGCCGCGTACACGGTTGGCAAGTGCCTCAATTACCTCTACGCCGTCAACAAAAGCGGAAACCCACATTCCCGGCTTTTCTTCGCCTTTTTTTGCGCAGTCTTCCTCGCGGATAATAATATCTTGGCTTACGTCAACCATACGCCTTGTAAGATAACCTGAGTCGGCTGTTCTTAGAGCCGTGTCGGATAGTCCTTTACGGGCACTGTGGCCGGAGATAAAGTATTCCAAAACCGATAAGCCTTCCCGGTAATTGGAGCGGATTGGCATCTCAAGGGTCTTACCCGATGGGCTTGCAAGAAGTCCGCGCATACCAGCCATCTGTTTCATTTGAACCTTCGAGCCTCTTGCGCCGGAGTCTAGCATCATGAATACGCTATTGTCTGGGCTTAGGCCTTTCATTAGCTCGTCTGTAACTTTTTCGGCGGCCTCGTACCAAATTTGCAGCACCCTATCACGACGCTCGTCGTCGGTCATAAGGCCGCGGCGGTACATACGGGTCATACTTTCTACCGCGTCGTCGGCTTCTTTTAGGATATCTTCCTTGGACTTTGGTACTTCCATATCTGTGACAGAAACCGATAACGCGCTCTTTGTTGCGTACTGGAAGCCTAAGTCCTTGATACGGTCAAGGGTATCGGATGTTTGCACGCTGCCATATTTATTGATACAGCGGGTAACTATTTTGGATAGCATTTTATTGTTTACAAGTTCGTTGCTTTCGTATGAAAACTTGTCGACTTCTCTGTCAATAAAGCCTAAATCTTGCGGGATTGCCTGGTTAAATATAATGCGGCCTGGGGTGGTTTCTACGATTTTGGTTTCGAGGACTTTATTGGTTTCAATATCCCTATGCTCGCGGCGTACTTTTATCCTAGAGTGGAGGCTTACCTCGCCGTTATCGTATGCGACAACTGCCTCGTCTTCCGAGCCGAAAGCCTTACCAGAGCCGTGGGCGTTTTCCCGCTCTAAGGTTAGGTAGTAGATACCAAGCACCATGTCCTTTGTTGGAACGGTAATTGGCGCGCCATCTGACGGTTTTAGCAAGTTGTTTGGCGCAAGCAGTAGGAAACGGCATTCTGCCTGGGCTTCAACGGAGAGGGGCACGTGCACCGCCATCTGGTCGCCGTCGAAGTCGGCATTGTAGGCGGCGCAGACTAGGGGGTGTAACATCAGCGCGCGTCCTTCTACCAGCACCGGCTCAAAGGCTTGGATGCCAAGGCGGTGAAGGGTTGGCGCGCGGTTAAGCATTATTGGATGCTCTTTTATTACATCTTCCAGCGCGTCCCATACTTGAGGCTCAAGTTTTTCAACCATGCGCTTTGCGGATTTTATATTGTGTGACTCGTTGTTTTCTACCAGCTTTTTCATTACAAAGGGCTTGAATAACTCGATTGCCATTTCTCTTGGCAGGCCGCATTGGTAAATCTTAAGCTTTGGCCCTACCACGATAACAGAACGGCCGGAGTAGTCTACGCGCTTGCCAAGCAGGTTTTGACGGAAGCGTCCTTGTTTGCCTGTAAGCAAGTCGGATAGGGATTTCAGTGGCCGGTTGCCAGGGCCTGTTACGGGGCGGCCGCGACGTCCGTTGTTGATAAGCGCGTCAACGGCCTCTTGAAGCATACGCTTTTCGTTGCGCACTATGATATCCGGTGCGCCAAGGTCTAGCAGGCGTTTTAGGCGGTTATTTCTATTGATTACACGGCGGTATAGGTCATTTAGGTCGGATGTGGCAAAACGGCCGCCGTCCAACTGCACCATAGGGCGAAGGTCTGGCGGGATTACGGGGATAGCGTCAAGTATCATCCATTCGGGGCGATTGCCGGATAAGCGGAATGACTCAATTACCTCCAGCTTCTTGATATAGCGCAGACGCTTTTGGCCGCTTGCGTCTTTTAGCAAGACCTTTAGCTCTTCGGATTCTTTCTCTAGCTCGATGGACATAAGCAGTTCCTTAACTGCCTCGGCACCCATCCCTACACGGAAGGACGGCACCCGCTGCCCTTGGGCATTGGTGCGGTAGTGGCCGTATTTTTCTAAGGCGTCGCGGTATTCCTTGTCTGTTAGCAAGGTTTTTACTGGCATACCTGTGTCGCCTGGGTCAAGGACTACATATGACGCAAAATATAAAATTTTCTCTAGTGCGCGGGGGGACATCCCAAGGATAAGCCCCATACGGGAGGGTATCCCGCGGAAATACCAGATATGAGACACTGGGGCTGCAAGTAGTACATGCCCCATACGTTCCCGGCGGACTTTGCTTTTGGTTACCTCTACACCACAGCGGTCGCATACTACACCTTTATAGCGGATGCGCTTGTACTTGCCGCAGTGGCATTCCCAATCTTTGTTTGGGCCAAATATTCGCTCGCAAAAGAGGCCGTCTCGCTCTGGCTTTAGGGTTCTGTAGTTGATTGTCTCGGGCTTTTTTACTTCGCCTCTTGACCATTCCAGGATTTTTTCCGGCGACGCTAGGCCGATTTTTATTGAAGAGAACGCCATTTGTTGTGCAGAATTATGGTGCATATTTGGCATTGGCTGCATATTATTCATCCTCCTCATCTTCGGGATATAGCCCGTATTCTTTATCGGTTATGTCAAACTTATCTGGGTCTGTGACTACTAGGTCTTCGTCTGTTAGGCCTTCAAGTTCGATTTCTTCTTTGATTAAATCTTCGTCGCTTGGGCCGTCTTCGCCTAGGTCTATATCGGATATATCAATGTCAAGTTCCTCATCTGCATCGGGGTCAGAGTCTGTGTCGGGGGCGGTGGGCTCGTCGGAGATTCCGGCCATTGCCGCAAGCCCTTGCATTGCTGCCATTAGGTCAATGCCGTCTTCCTCGGACGCGCCTTCTTCGGCGGCTAGGGCAGAGGCTTTGCGGACGTATCCGTGGTCGCTTGCTGCTTCGGCACCTTCGATGTTGACATTAAGGTCTTCGCCTTCTTCCACGGACTCTTTGATTTCCACTTCCTCGTCGTCAGAGCTTAGAACTTTCATGTCTAGGCATAGTGCTTGCAACTCTTTTAGCAGAACTTTGAAGGACTCTGGAACGCCTGGCTCTGGGATGTTTTCGCCTTTTACGATGGCTTCGTAGGTTTTTACACGGCCTACGATATCGTCGGACTTAACTGTAAGGATTTCTTGGAGGGTGTAGCTTGCGCCATAGGCCTCTAGTGCCCAAACTTCCATCTCACCAAAACGCTGGCCTCCAAACTGGGCTTTACCGCCTAGTGGCTGCTGGGTTACAAGTGAGTAAGGGCCTGTAGAGCGGGCGTGGATTTTATCGTCTACCAGGTGGTGGAGCTTGAGGTAGTGCATAAACCCGACTGTGATTGGATTGTCAAAAAGCTCGCCGCTGCGGCCATCCCGGACGTGGATTTTGCCGTCGCGGGTTATTGGCATACCTTTCCATTCTAGGCGGTTGTTTCTGTTGGTTTCTAGTTCCGCAAAGATTTGCTCGTCTAGTATCGGTTCCCATTTTTCCGAAAACTCGTGCCAGCGTAGGTTTGCGTAGTCGTTGGCAAGGTCTAGGGTATCCATGATATCAATCTCGTTTGCCCCGTCGAAAACCGGGGTTGAGGCCTTCCAGCCAAGTACCTTTGCGGCAAGGCCTAAGTGAACCTCCAGTACCTGGCCGATGTTCATGCGGCTGGGTACGCCTAGAGGGTTAAGCACTATATCCAGTGGGCGGCCATTTGGTAGGAAAGGCATATCTTCCACAGGTAAAACTTTGGCGATTACGCCCTTATTGCCGTGGCGGCCTGCCATCTTGTCGCCTACTGAGATTTTGCGTTTTTGGGCGATATATACACGTACTAGTTGGTTGACACCTGGGGGAAGTTCGTCTTTTTTTGCGCCGGGGCTTAAGTCACGGCTATCACGGGCAAAGACTTTTACGTCTACTACTATGCCGCTTTCACCATGGGGCACCCGTAGGCTTGTGTCGCGGACTTCTCGGGCTTTTTCGCCAAAGATTGCGCGAAGTAGGCGTTCTTCCGCGGTAAGCTCTGTTTCGCCTTTTGGCGTTACTTTGCCTACTAGGATGTCGTTGGGGCCTACCTCCGCACCTACGCGGATTATGCCTTGTTCGTCTAGGTCTTTCATTGCGTCTTCGCCTACGTTTGGGATATCACGGGTGATTTCCTCGGGGCCTAGTTTTGTGTCGCGGGCTTCGGCTTCGTATTCTTCTATATGGATGGAGGTGTAAACATCGTCTCTTACTAGGGATTCGCTAAGGAGGATTGCGTCTTCGTAGTTGTAGCCGTCCCATGCCATAAAGCCGATTAGTGGGTTTTTGCCAAGGGCAAGTTCGCCCATATCTGTTGAGGGGCCGTCTGCAATTACGTCACCGGCCTGGATTATCTGGCCTTTTTTTACGATTGGACGGTGATTTACGCATGTCCCTTGGTTGCTGCGCATAAACTTTGTTAGCTTGAAGTTCTTTTTCGCGCCGGTTTCTATGTCGCGGACTGCTATATTGCTTGCGGTTACTTCTTCTACTGTGCCGCCAACGGTGGATAGTAGCATAACGCCGGAGTCTACGGCTGCCTTATGCTCCATACCGGTGCCGACAACGGGTGCTTCAGTTTGGATAAGGGGGACCGCCTGCCGCTGCATGTTAGATCCCATTAGCGCGCGGGATACGTCGTCGTTTTCTAGGAAGGGGATAAGGGCGGTTGCTACGGATACGATTTGCTTTGGTGAAACGTCCATCATATCTATGCGACTTGGTTCAAACTCGTGGATATCTTCCCTAAAGCGGCCTGCTACCCTGCGGTTTACGAACTTTCCGTCTTCTGTAAGGGGCTCGTTGGCCTGGGCTATGATGTATTGCTCTTCTTCGTCTGCGGTTACATAGCGGAACTCGTTTGTAACAATAGGTTCAGACCCCGATTGGTCTACTATTCTGTAGGGGGCCTCAATAAATCCGTATTCGTTTATACGTGCGTATGTTGCAAGCGAGTTAATAAGCCCGATGTTTGGCCCTTCCGGTGTCTCAATAGGGCACATGCGGCCATAGTGAGAGCTATGAACGTCACGGACTTCGAAGCCTGCGCGGTCGCGGCTTAAGCCGCCAGGGCCTAGGGCTGACAGGCGGCGTTTATGGCTTAGTTCGTCTAGTGGGTTAACCTGTCCCATAAACTGAGAAAGCTGGCTGCTGCCAAAAAATTCTTTGATGGCCGCTGTTACGGGGCGTATATTTATCAAGGCTTGTGGGGTAACTATATCCATATCTTGAATGGTCATACGCTCTTTGACAACGCGCTCCATACGGGTTAGGCCTATGCGGAATTGGTTTTGAAGAAGTTCGCCAACCGCGCGGATACGGCGGTTGCCTAGATGGTCGATATCGTCTTTATTGCCTATGCCTAAGTCTACAGCCATTGCATAGCTGATTGTGGCCATGATATCTTCAAATTGTACTGTTTTTGGGATGAGGCGATGCATGTTTAGCTTGATTTGGCGAGACAGCTCGTCCTTGTCTTGTGCTTGGAGGATTGATTCTAGAGCTGGGTAGTATACACGCTCGCGGATATTAAAGTCCGCGGCAGTTAGGCCATATGGCTCTAGGTATTGATCGATATTTACGGCCATATTGCTTAGGATGCGCACAGTGCGGCTTTCGTCATAGACTACGTCTACATGAGGGCAACCTGCGTCTTGAATCATGTCAGCAAGTTCTTGGGTGATTTGCGCCCCGGCTTCCGCGATTATTTCCCCGGTTGATGGGGCAATTGCGTCTGACGCAAGTACACAGCCTACTGCGCGGCCTCTTAGGGCAAGCTTTTTATTGAATTTGTAGCGGCCTACTTTTGCCAGATCGTAGCGTTTTGGGTCGAAGAACATATTGCGCAGTAAGGTTTCTGCGCCTTCTACAGTTGGCGGCTCGCCTGGACGCAACTTTTTATAGGCCTCTTGGAGGCCTTCTTCATATGATTTTGCTATGTCTTTCTCGATTGTTGCGATAACCTTTGGGTCTTCGCCAAACTTGGAGAGTATTTCTTCGTCGGTGCCGACACCTAGGCTGCGGATAAGCACCGTTACTGGTACTTTACGGGTGCGGTCTATACGCACATAAAGCACATCGTTGGAGTCTGATTCAAACTCTAACCATGCGCCGCGGTTTGGGATTATGCTGGCTGATACTAGCTGCTTACCAACTTTATCGTAGTCTATGCCGTAGTAGATACCGGGGCTACGCATTAGCTGGCTTACGATTACACGCTCTGCGCCGTTTATTACAAATGTGCCGTTTTCTGTCATAAGGGGGAAGTCGCCCATAAAGATGTCTTGTTCTTTGATTTCGTCGACTTCTTTATTATGAAGGCGGCATTTTACCCGTAGGCTTACGGCGTAGGTTGCGTCCCTTTCCTTGCATTCTTCGATGGAATGCTTGGGCTTATCGTCCATTGTAAGGTCGATAAGGTCTAGCTGGAGGTTATTGTTGTAGTCGCTTATTGGTGAGATATCGTTAAAGACTTCCTTTATACCCTCCCTTAGGAACCAAAAATAGCTGGCCTTTTGAATCTCAATGAGATTCGGGATATCCAATACTTCGCCGATGCGCGAGTAACTTGCCCGGCTAGGCCCCCGGCCAATAGTCGGGCGTACTCTGTTTTTCTCCATTGCAACAACCCCTTGTATATGATGTTTTTAGCTAATACATAAAAAACTTGTTGATTTAAATCGCGATGTGTGATATCTTTGACAAAATCTTAGACATTGTCATATTGACAAACAGTGAATCGGTTTTCAAGCCTACCAGGATGAGGTTTTTTTGTCAAGCATATACTGTTTAATTTTTGTTTAAATTTTGCCTCTTGCGCCGTGTTGGTACAAGGGGCGTTTTTATTGGATGAAATGTCGGCAACTGGCGGTAGCGGCAACTCGCCTAAGGAGATAACATGGGAGAACATGTACTTGCTTCTGTATCTGGTATTGCCTGGGAAATGGGGCTGCGCCCTGGCGATGTTTTGCTGTCAATTAATGGGCAGGAAATTAAGGATTTACTGGATTATCAGTGGCTTGCCTCGGAAGAAGAATTGCTTGTTATTGCCCGAAAGCCTTCCGGGGAAATATGGGAGCTGGAAATTGAGAAGGACGCATTGGAAGATCTTGGCCTTGGTTTTTTGCCGGGCAGCATGGGGGAAGACAGGGTTTGCGGCAATGCTTGTATTTTTTGTTTTGTTGACCAACAGCCTCCGGGCTTGCGGGATTCTTTATATGTGAAGGATGATGACCCATTTCAATCCTTTGCGGCGGGCAATTATGTTACCCTTACTAATTTATCTGACGAGGATATAGGGCAGATTATTAAGCATCGGCTTTCTCCTATGCGGATTAGTGTGCATACCGCGGATATGGAGTTGCGGCAAGAAATGATGGGAACGCGTAAGGCTGGCGGGTTGTTGCAAATAATTGAAAAATTTTCTGATAACCGTATTGAGATGCATTTGCAGGTGGTACTATGTAAGGGTGTAAACGATGGGGCACAGCTTGATAATACGCTTACTGTTCTTGCGGAGTTTAGCATGTGGATTAACAGCATTGCGGTTGTGCCTGTTGGGCTTACCCGGTATCGTGATGGGTTGTATCCTCTTGTTGGCTTTACGGTTGAAGACGCTATGGCTGTAATTTTGCAACTGGATAAGTGGCAAGCTTGGTTTTATAAAGAGTTTGGACGTCGGATTGTTTTTGCATCGGATGAGTGGTATATACTTGCAGGACAAGAGTTGCCGCGCTATGAAAACTATGATGACTTCCCCCAACTTGATAACGGGGTTGGGATGCTTAGACTGTTTGAAAATCAGTGGATGGAGCAGATGGCAGAGTTGGTTAGTAGTAAGGCAGCATCCCCCACAAAGGCACAGCCTCTTCGGATTGGCATTGTTACCGGCGTTGCCGCCGGGGAATTTATGAAACAGCTTGCCCAGGGCTTTATCAAAGTCTTTCCTGATATAGCAGTTGACATACATGTTGTACAAAACGAGTTTTACGGCGAAGGGGTTACCGTCAGCGGGCTGCTTACTGGGCGGGATATAATAACCCAGCTTACAGGGCGAGTGTCGGGGCTGGATGTTTTGTTTTTGCCAGAAAACGCCTTTCGCGCCGGTACTGATGATATGATTTGCGGGGCTACTCTTGATGATGTTTCTCAGGCACTTGAGGTTGGGGTTGTGAAGGGTTCATCAGATGGAGGAAGTTTTCTTTTGCAGTTACTTCGGGCACGCTAGGCGCATAGGTCATGCGAATGCATTTGCAGCGCGAATGTGTGAGACGGGGTTTTCCATTTTTGATAAGGTTTCATCCCGTGACCTTTTGTCGTTTTTGGTAAAGGTTTCATTTCGCGACCTTTTGTCGTTTTTGGTAAAGGCTTCACTCCGCGACCTTTTGTCGTTTTTGCCAAAGGCTTCACCCCATGACCTTTTGTCGTTTTGGAAAAAGGTTTCCCCGCGTCGCTTTGCCACTCCACATGCCACTACACCGCCAGTTTCACATACACATAGCAACCCATTCCACTTCATGAGGTAAAACATGCTGCAATTAACTGTTTCTCAGCAAATTTCAAATACAGCCTACACCTTCAAAGGCACGGGCATCCGGGTGTATTCTATTGAAGAAGCCTTATACCATGTATACCACCACTGGCGGGAGTCCGCGGAAGACTTTTCATCAGCAAAGCTGATATCCTGGGTGGATAGCCTAGGGCATCCACGCCTTGCAGACAAGATTGCCGGTATCGTTGGGCTTACATCTTTCAGCCGCCGGATGGTGGCCTTTCTTGGGATAATTGACTATTTCAGCCCCGAAGAAATTGCGGCACTTAAGGCCGATTTGGAAAGCTGGGAGCACCGCGTAGAATGGGAGCGGCTGAAAGACCAAGCCGACCATCTTGTAACAAAGGGCGAGCCCGCAAGGGCATTGCCACTGTACCGGCGCGCGTTGAAATACGACCAAAACGTCTCTCTTTTAAATAATATGGCAGTTGCATGCATGAAGCTTGGCAACCACGCCGAGGCAGTTAGCTTGCTGGCCAAAGCCTACGCAAGTCAGCCAAGCGATACAAAGCTTTGCCTGCATTACGCCGAGGCTGCGATATTAAACGGGGATTATGACACTGGGATAGGATTGTTAATGCCTGTTAAAAGCACCCCGGAGGCTATGTTTTTACAAGGCCTTGCGGCATATCGGCAGGAGGATTACCCCGCTGCGCTATCCTTATTTACAAAGGCCGCTGATACTGTCGGCCTCTACAACCGATGCATACACAAGATCGCCGACACATATATGCAGATGCGCCAGTATGATAAAGCCTTGGCCAGCTTAGATGCAAGCATCCCGGATTACCACGTAAAAGCCGCCGAAATCTATGCAGCGCAAGGTCATGCATATATGCCACAGGCAATCGACCATATAAGGCAAGCCCTTAAGCTGCCTGGCCTACCAGGGCAAGGGCCTACCCCAGACCAAACCCCAGACCAAACAGTACCTCTTACGCAAACGGGACATACGCATACGGGACACCCCAGCACTGCCACCAACCAAGATGAAGCCGCGCTATGGACAACCCTAGCCCGCCACTACCGCAATGACTACGATATACAACGGGCAAGCGAGGCAATTGCCAACGCACTACCAAGCGAAAACCCCTTAACCCTACTAGAAAACGCCAGAATAAATAAAAGCAAGGGTCGTATGCGCGATTACCGCAGCGGCCTTAGCGATGTGTTAAAACTAGTTAAAGAGCAATACCGCAATCAAGAAGGCCTGTAACGGCTTTGCAGAATAAACGGCATTGCTATACAATAAAAACAAACCCCGCAGGCAATCTTCGCAGACAGCCACGCGGGGGTTTATTTATTGCCGCTTCCAGTCACAAAGGGGGGTAACCGAAAGCCGCAAGAGGAGGGGGCAAGATTAGTTGTGCAAGTTGGTATCATCTATACCATCGTCGCTATCAATGCTATCAAAATCATCAACGCCATCAACGATTTCTACAATCCTTTGCTCACGGTTAAAGCGTGCAAGCTCTGCATGATACTGGCCTTGGTCGGCAAGTTGCTTCCGCGTTATCTTGGTTATGCTATAGGCAGAAATCCCTGCTATCAGCACAAAGCCAAATATCATAAAGCTTACTTGAAGAGGGCTTGTTTGCGGGTTGTTTGGCGAGGTTGCGGCACCACCGGGCCTTGGTGTTGTTGTAGGGGTGGGACTTGGGCTTGGGCTTGGAGATGGCGACGCGGCAGGGTTTACTGCCCACACAGCCGTAAGCACAACATCACCGGAGATTGTCAATTGCCCGGAAAGGGTGCTTCCGCCGGGTAGACGCCAGCCGCCAAAGATATAACCTGCGCGGGTGGGTGCTTGTGGCATATCGGTTATAACATCGCCATAGTTACCGGGCCTAAGGCCTGTTTCGTTGGCATTTGCAAAGGTGCCAGGTGCCGGGTTAAACACTGCCATGTACTGGCCCGCTTGGCTGGACTGGGCCCATGCCGCGGTAAGAGCCATGTCGGAGTTTATAGTAAGTGGTGCTGTTACCGGGTTGCCGCCGGACTGCCAGCCTCCAAAGGTATATCCGTATCGTGATGGAACTGGTAATGGGTCTATTACGCTACCTTGGCGTAAAGATTGCAATGATTGCACACCGGATGGCATAGTACCGCCGCCAAGCTCAAACACAACCGCAAAATAAACCGGAGGGTCATCGTCATCATCTTCGTTGTCATCATCGTCTTCGTCGTCGTCGTTTTGAGTTTGCGCATTTGCATGATGGGTAGCGGTAGCAGCCCATGGATGGTCAAAAACAGCCCTTACGTGGGTGTCTTCTTCAATTTCAATAGAGAATGTCTGGCTAAGGAGTGCGCCATAGGGCACCCCATTGATGCGCCATCCAAGAAACTCAAAGCCTTCTCCGTCAATGCCTGTTGCCTGGAAGATAACCACTGTCCCAGGGGTAATCCTAGAGCCGGGAAGAAGGTCGCCATAATGCGCACTGGTTGCGCGGATAGTACCATAGCCATAGATGTCAAAGGTAAGCATCGGGTAATCAAGGCCGATTGTAGTAATGCCACCTCCTGCGCCAAGGCCACCATCCATGCCAATGCAGTCAATTATTTCAATGTCACCATCTGCGTCATAACAGTCAGCTATTTCAATGCCGCCATCTGCGTCAAGCCTGTCATCTATGTCAGTGCTGTCGTCTTCGCCAAACCTGTCGTCTATGTCAGGGCTGTCGCCTTCGCCAAGCCTGTCATCTATGTTAGGGCTGTCGCCTGCGCCAAACCTGTCATCTATGTCAGGGCTATCGTCTGCGCCAAACCTGTCGTCTATGTCAGGGTTATCATCTGCGCCAAACCTGTCGTCTATTCCAAGCCTGTCGCCTATTCCATGCCTTCCGAGATGGCCACCGAGGAATAACCCGTCATCACCAGTCGCTTCGCCAATGGTATCAATGCCGCCTGATTCACTGCCGCCTGTTCCAAAGTAAGCGTGATGTCCTTCGTCGTTGTCATAGCCATTGTCGCCATTAATGTTTGCCCACAGTGGTATCGCCACGATAAACATTGCAAAGACAAACATGGTTATTAAGCGTTTTTTCATATTGTACAGCCCCTCTTCTTAACGATTCCTTGTGGCGATTTATCATAACCGCCAACATATTAATCTTTTGATTTGACATGTTTTGCGCTGCTTTGACATTCTACAACGAAACTCTGGCATGTGCAGTTAAGTGTGAATTACACCTTGGTGACAGTTTAGTTACGGGTATAGTCATTCACCTCTAAAACCACCCCAAAAGGCGCAATCTTTGATAATCCTTAATTTTTATTGGCTTTGGCCTTAAATATGCGTGGATATACTTACATACAACAGGATAAATTTAAAGGAGATGATTCGGTGAATAAAAGAAGACCACACACCAACCCACAATTTAACAGAAGCTATAACAGGCGTTATGATTTGCAGCATAGCGAGACACTTCCACGGCATATAAGACGCCGACGCAAAAGCAATGCCCCAATGATTATTATTTCGCTTTTAATAGTCTTTTCAATGGCCTTTGGTTTATACGCGATATTCGCCGATGGCACTAGTGACAATGAGGGTACATTACTAAACCCGCGAAATGATAGCCGTCACGAAAACGGGCAACGCTACACATACGATGACACTGCCTATGACAACACAGATAGGGTTTACAGATACTACGACAACTATCAAGGCCAAGCCGACGGAAACACAGGCGACGCCCACGGCAGTACAAGTGGTACAGGCAACACCGGATACACCGGCAATACCACAGGGGGGCAAGCATCTCTGCCAACAAATCTATCGCTTACCCAAGCCCATACCCGCGACTTACTGGACACAAGATATCTAGCCCTAGTAAATCACAATCACCCAGCCCCACACGAGCCAAAACCCGGCACCATCACACCCGCATGGCCAACGGTTGCCGTAAGCCGCATAGATGGCATGTACCTCCATCAGTCTGCCCTGCGTGCCGTAAGCGAAATGTTTGCAACCGCACTCCAACTTGATGCCGGCGCGTTCTTTGTATCCAGCGGGTTTAGAGACATTTATCATCAAGCATATCTATACGGCGACGGCAGCAACAGCGACCTTGTAATGCCGCCAGGCTATAGCGAGCATCAAACCGGCCTTGCAGTTGATATTTTAGTTGTAGGCCTGGGCATGTGGTGCCTTGTAAATGCACCCGAAGGCCTATGGCTTGCCGCAAATTCTTACAGATACGGGCTAATCCTACGTTATCCGCAAGGTGCCGAGTATATTACTGGCGTTCAATTCGAGCCATGGCATTTTAGATATGTGGGCAGTGTTCACGCGTATTTTATGAACAGGCACGACTTAGTATTAGAAGAATACATTCAATATATCCGCGAGCAGGGCCAAATCAGCATCCAAAAAGGTGGCAACACTTACTATGTATTCCATCAAGTGCCACAAGACGGTATAATCTATGTACCGGAAGAGACAAACTTCCTAGTATCAGGTGACAATAAAGGCGGTTATATAATATGGACTACAATGTAATGATTTGCGACGACGACCCAGATATCCTTAACGCGCTTGAAATTTATTTAAAACAAGACGGCTATAGCGTAATACGCGCAAACAACGGCCGTGAGGCAATCGAGAAGGCAACATCCGAAGATATTCACCTAATAGTGCTGGATGTAATGATGCCCGGCATTGACGGGCTAAACGCCGCGGTAAAAATCCGCGAGTTTTCCAATGTGCCGATAGTCTTCCTTTCGGCGAAGTCCGAAGATACAGACCGGGTGCTTGGCCTAAACATGGGCGGTGATGACTATATTACCAAGCCCTTTAACCCGGTAGAACTTGTAGCAAGAGTGCGGGCAGCCTTGCGCCGCTATGCACGCCTTGGCGGCCTTGGTGGGATACCGGCGGTTGAGGCAGCAACCGGTGTCTACCAAACCGGCGGGCTGGTAATGGACGACAATAAAAAACTCGTCCAGGCCGAAGGGGAGACGGTTAATCTCACCCAGCTTGAATACAATATTTTGCGCTTGCTAATGTCCAACCAAGACAGGGTATTCTCCTCAGACCAAATCTACGAAGCCGTCTGGAACGAGCCGGCCTTCCATGTTTCTAAAACAGTAAGCGTACACATAAGGCATATCCGCGAAAAAATAGAAATCAACCCAAAAGAGCCGCAATATCTAAAGGTGGTATATGGCTTAGGGTATAAAGTAGTACATCTTTCGTAGTCTAATCATTCCAGGTATAGCGATTTCGTTGAAATTGGGCTTCGTCTGCCGCATATATAAACAGCGCAAAAAAGGTGGTGCATTTAATCATGAAAACAGCAACTCTTCTTGGCTTACGCGCCATCAGCGTACTGGTAGGCTTTACGGCATCCGTATCTTTTATGCGCGCTCAAAACCGCGCGTACAATTTTTATATAAGCCGAATACTTGGCGAAAACTTCTGGCACTGGTTTAACTTTGGTACAACCCGCTCTGTCGTGCTTCTTGGGGCTTGCCTTATGGCGTTTGCAGTCTCTATCTGGCTAAGAAAAGGCGCGCATATTTATCCTGTGCGCCGTGTAGACTACTGGTTTTTGCTGCTGTTTTGCGGCGCGGGCTTTGCGGCCTGTACGCAAATGGTGCTTTCCGCGTCCCTTCCTCTTGGCATTTGGGCTGACCAAAGCCCGCTGTTTAGCTATGTAATAGTTGTGCCATTTGTGGCATATTTTTTTACGCTGCTGGCCTTTGGGGAGCTTATCGCAAGACTTCGGGATAAGACACTGCTTACAACCCTGTACTGGGTAGAGTTTTTTCGGGTTTACTCTGTATGGAGGCCAACAGGTTTTTTCGCCTTGCTGCTACTAGTCTGGCAGATGATTATTATTATCATGTTTTACTATCTGCCTGTTGTTGCAGGTACGGCTTTATTTGTAATAGGGGTGCTTACCTATTTTGCCGTACACATGATAAACCTTGCCGCCGAATATGATATTGCAAGTGCCGATAAAATCAAAGGGGAGCGGTTTAAAAGCGAACTTATCACCAATGTCTCCCATGATATAAAAACCCCATTAACCTCGATAATAAACTATGTAGACCTGCTAAACGGCGAAGCCCTGGAGGGCAAGGCCGCGGAATATGTAAACGTATTAACAAGAAAATCCGCCCGCCTTAAAGTATTAATAGACGATCTAATGGAGGCCTCAAAAGCCGGAACCGGCAACCTAAGCGTAGACCTGCAATCAATAGATTTTACAGAAATAATAGGCCAAGTAGCCGGAGAGTTTGAGGACAACTTTACCGATAACGGGCTTACCCTTGTAATACGCCCTTCCGGCGAAGCCCATATCCATGTAAAGGCTGACAGCCGCCATCTATACCGCGCACTTGAAAACCTCTTTGCCAACGCTGCAAAATACGGGCTTGGCGGTACGAGGGTGTTTGCGGAAATCATTCCCTACTCGCCCCTTTCAAAGGGCAAGGCGATGTTCGCTTTGCAAAATACCTCCGCGCTGCCTATTGATGTCACCGGCGGGGAGCTTACAGAGCAGTTTATCCGCGGCGATAAAGCCCGCCAAACAGAAGGCAGTGGCCTTGGGTTATATATTGCCAAAAGCCTGGTTGAACTCATGGGGGGGACGCTGGATATCCATGTAATTGGAGACTTGTTTCGGGTTGAGATTGAGCTTGATTATGTTGATGCTAACATTTCCTAAATTTTCCATCGACGAATCAGAAAGCCCCACACACCGCATAAAACTGGGTTTTTCCATTTTTGACAAAGGTTATCCGAGCCTACCACAACCACTTAATATTATACTTTGGCACATTCTCATCACCTGAGATAAATACCATCTCTTCGATAATTGCTGTTGATATTAGCAACCTATCGAATGGGTCACGGTGATGGTATGGCAGTGTTTCCACGGGGATAACATGATTCGGCGTAAGCGTAATTAGTTCAAAGCCACATGCCGCAATCTCATCAAGAAACTCTGTTACACTGCATAAAATATTATTATAGCGAGAAATGCTTCGTTTTATAGCAATCTCCCATGCCGAAACAACACTGACATATATGAAATTATCGCTGTTTTCGATTGCTGCCTTAGCCTTAAGCGAAAGTTCGTGACTGCCTTCGAAATACCAAAACGCTGTATGGGTGTCCAGCAAGTATCTCATTACATATACCCCTTAAAATCATCAAGAGACGCGTCAAAGTCCTCTGGCAAGGTATACTTGCCCTTCCAAATCCCATATCGCGAGGCACGCCTTGCAGAAATACTTTCTACTGGATACGCATTCGATGTCCCAATTACAAAGGGTAGATTATTTGCCCTTACTGTATGCCTAAGAAATAAATTTACCGCCGTAGACAAGTCCAAGCCTATGGATTCAAAGATTTCTTGCGCCTGCGCTTTTAGCTCTGCGTCAGTTCTTACGTTAATGTTCGCTGTTGCCATCGCAATCACTCCATTCCATCACATCGTATTCAATCTGCACAACATTGTCAACACAGGCCTTGCGCTAAGCAATACATGGTGTATGCACGCTTCTTTAGTGATACAAGAAAAAAAGCCAAACCACCTCTCCAATAACGTCGTATTTATCAATGAAAACGAAAATTGGGGAGGTTTTTTATGCGCATAAAAAAAATAGCAACCAGAAAAGGCTTTGCGCCATCGCGCCCAACGATCCTAGGCTTACTACTTGCCACAATAGCCGCAATGATGCTACTACTATCCGCCTGCAACAGCGAAGTCGCTATCCTCACGCCCCAAACCCTAGACGAGGTGCTAGACATTGCCAATCACCGTCGTCAAGATATCATCCGCGACCAAGACATAGACAGGATACATGCCCTAATCTACGGGCGCGAAGCCCCCGGCACAGACTGGCCATGGCTATTCGACAACCCATGGGTACACTTTATCTCCCGCGACTATGCACTAGAGGACACCCGGCTATTTTTTGACTTAATGCGACACTACTATGGTGCCTATACCTATTTTGGTGGAGATGAGGTTTTTTTACCGATTTTGGACAACTTACTCGAAACAATTGCCCAGCGAGACTACATGTCCGCAAGCTTGCTTGCCGGGATGATACACAGCTATTTATCCCCGATTGTACGAGACAATCACTTTTGGCTTTACCCTAATGTCTTCGAGGCGCGATATCTCTTTTTTACCTGCGAAACCCCATTCGACAGAACCAACAACGGCTTTAGGCACCGAGACACCGGTAAGTATCTTGCAGAAATCGAAGGCCATGATATAGACTACGCACTCCGCCTTACTGTAGATGAATCTGGCCGGTTTTTCTATACTCCTGTGCTGGTGATACCCTATCAAAGACGCTATATATATCTTGTACAGTACACCTATACCTGCGGGGAATATGAAACCGCACGCCTGCTTCCGACAGGTGTCATGCCACCAAGCGCAGACACACCCCCCTCGCTAACCTTTGAAAACGGCGTCCCGGTGGTATCCCTTAGGCGCAATATGCCAAACCTAATCTACACGCCCTTTGACGGATCTCAAGGATATTTCCCCGGTGAGGCAGATTTATTCCTGTCCTTTGCGCATATGCTAACGGATGAGCCTGTTATTATCCTTGATCTCCGCACAAATGTCGGCGGGTTCCCCACCCTTGCGGAATCGTGGCTGTATTATCTAACCGGCGAGATTGTCCCAACATCCGCCGATTTTATCGGATTCCAAGGGATGTCACCGCCAGAAGATATGTCGCTGCTTCCAGACGATTGGTATCTGTGGTTTAACCCAACCGATACAATGGATGAATTTTGGGAGGCTTACGCAGAGCGGTTTGGCTGCCATGTACCCATTGACGATTATCGTAGCCTAGCACACAATGAAATCCGCCTTGTACCCAACGATACGCTTATTATCCTATTAGTAGACAGGTTTAGCGCATCTGCTGCCGAGGTCTTTACAAGCAAAATCTTAAATATGCAAAATACCCTTGTTATTGGACAAAATACCTTTGGCACTCTTCTTACAAACAGTTCCCTGCCGCTGACACTGCCAAACACGGGCATTCCGTTTATAATGGGGACATCCTTGGTCGTCCATCCCTATGGCACATGGCAAGAAGGCATAGGCTATGCCCCGGATGTGTGGGTCATAGGCGACGCGCTAGCGGCCGCGCTTGCAATGCTTGAGCAGTAGGCATTTGGGTCGATTCCATCTAAGTTTTTATTCGACTACTGATTTTTGCAGATGATGTGGTAGAATAGAAAACAGGGGGGGTATCATGAACCTATTGCCAAGGCATGAAGAGGCTGTTATCCCATTAAGAAAGTTTACGCATTACTGCCTCGACCCAAACAGAGACCCAAACAAAGCCGATGCATTCGATCTGGCTCTCGGCTACACTAAGGATACTGCCGCATACTTGATTGAAAACATTAGGCATTTGTCGATAAATAAATGGAGGTACCCACCATGGCAATACATGAGTACGACAAGGCAAGGCTAAAATCAGGGGCTATTGTAAAAATTGTAGAGGTACTTGGAGATGGCGCCGCCCTTGTGGCCGAGGTATACAAAGAAGGCGAAGGTCTAACCACTATGCAAATCTTACGTGACGAAGTTGCAAGCGTAATAAAAGAAGTTGAGTATCCTCTTGCAGCAAACCAATAACAACCTTAGGCGTGTTGCCACTACCGCCAACCACAAAAAAAATGCACATCCCTTTCCCAGAAGGATGTGCATTTTTATTTGTTAAGTACGGCCTCTATCTTTTGAATGTATGCCATGGCTAACTTGGTGCAACAAGATAGGCTCGGAGATATCTGTGCGGCTGGGGTTGGGCCGAGAGTCAAGCCCCATAACCGTGCCTAGGAAAGGAGGAGGAACCCGGGCAAGATATCATGACATGTAGATTAGCAAGTTTGGTGTTGCGATTTGGTGTTGCGGTTTAGTGCAAATGTTTCGCTGTAATTTATGTGCGAAGTGCTTTCAACTTGTTATGGCAATACTTTACCGCCATATACCCTGTAATACAATTACGAGGCCTTTACATAGTCGTTAATTTGAAGTTACCACTTGGTGACGTGGGTTGTAATATTTCCTTTGCCAGAATGCCTAGTTTTGAAGGCTACACCACTTATATCTATGCAATAAATAGCGAATACAAGGGCTTTGTTAGCTTTCATATAGACAGCGATGAAACGCTTGATATGCCGATGGATACAAGGTCTGGGGCATATGGCGGAGATATATGTAGACAAACACAGGCAAAATCGAACCGAATGAAGGCGGACTAATTTATGAAAAACCCATGTAGTTTCAAATGATTTCAAATAATTTCAAATAAAGCCATATAATGAATTTGTAAAAATTAATCCATAACAGCATGCCCCTATTGTGGCAACCCGCTTTCTTGTGCTACTATTTGCATAATAGATGATGTATATAGGATTCCCACAACCATGTACGCATCTAAACCAAGGGGGGAAGCGGATACATATTCAAATCTCAGACGCATACAGGCACCTATAGCAGCATTAGCTGCACTAACAGCGTGCATACTGCGACAAGCAGCAGCGCATAGCAAAGCGGAGTAACTTAATCCGTTTTTTGCCATGACATATGCCCAAGCGATTTGACCTTATCCTCAACCCTCCACTATAGCGAATTATTTCGCAATATCTAGGAGGAGCAAATGAGAAAGCTAAAAGTAGTAGCAGCCGCACTGGCACTGGCAATCGCCCTTATGATGCCAATGTCTCTTGCGGCAAGTACCGGCACCAACCTTTTTGACGACCCGCAAATTAGGGTAGAAGACGGTGTCCCCTTTGTGCCGCTGCGTCTTATCGCCTATGCATTCGACGCAACCGTAACATGGGACAGGGAAACCCGTTCGGCACATATAACCGTTGTTGCAAGCGAGACAGTCATCGTTGAAATCGAGGCAATTGGCGGGTTTATCGAGTATGGCACAGCTTGGGTTCCCCTTGCCTTCGTTGAGGAAGTGTTGGTCCCGCTGTTTATGATGGGTATGGCCCCAGAGGCTAATGAGCGCGTAGACCCATATCTTTGGTATAACCTCCAGGGCACCGAAGTACGGGATACCACCCATTCTACAAGCCTTCCGTACGGCGCAATCGCACTTGCATACCTAGAGTACATGAGCGATAACCTAGGCGCACGCTCGGCCTTTACCTATGCAGAACTTGCGACCGCAATCTGGATAGTGGAAGAGCTGCTTGCAATGGGCTATACCTGGGACGATATTGATATACAAGAGTTCACCTATTGGGAAATCCAAGATCTTGGCCTTGGCCTTATGCCACTAAACTGGGAGCTTGTGGTCACATCCCCAGGGGTACTTGGCGTAGGTCGCGAATACCAACTTCGCCCAGACAGGGTAAGCCAGAATGTTGTTTTGACCTTACCGGGCGAGTCTAACTACAAAATCATAGTAGGTGCCCACTACGACTCCCCACCATACGCAAGTGCCAGCGACAACGCATCCGGCACGGCACTTCTCCTTGAGGCCGCCCAGCGCATGATGGAACTTGACCACTACTACACCATAGTATTTGTATGGTTTGGCGCGGAAGAAGTTGGCCTAACAGGAGCGTATTATTACTACGAACTTCTAACCCAAGCCCAGCGCAATAACATCCTAATGATGGTAAATGCCGACGTTATAATCGAAGGCCCCTATATCATCTACAGCGCAGGCTCACGTCCAGAGCTAAGCCCTGCGGAAATCGCCAACATTGTTGACGAAGTCATTTATAGCATGATGGATATAATGGTAGCGGCATTCGATGGTATGATGGAAGAAGTTGCTGCAATGGGCATTGAAGACCCACTTTTAGTGCTGCCATTTGACTCCTTGGAAGGCTATGTCTCGCTAATTACCGCAAGTCTCCTCGAAATGGGCGAAGGCCTACTCCTTATGGAGGCCGCAAGACTGGGCCTTGTTGGCCCGGTAATCGACCCGGTAGCCGCCCAGGTGACAGCACTTGCTGCTGCCCTTAACCAAGATCACGACTTCGATATACTGTCCATGCCAGAGCTTATTACAACCCCAAGCGACCAGCTAGTATTCCTATTTGAAGGGCATACAGTTGTAAACCTAGTTGGCCTGGAAAGATACGGCGTCCTAGACCCAGAATTTACAGCACGCCTTACACGCTATGGCGAGTTTGCCAGCGAGTTTACCGCCACAATCTTGCATACGCCTTATGACGAAATCCATTTTATCGAGGCTCTATGGCCCGGCATGATGGCGGCAAATCTTGAGGCATTTTTGATTTTTGTACAAGAAATTCTTACTTCGCGGTTTACAGCGTAAGTATGTAGCAACTAAAGGGTGTGTTTCCACTATCGAAAATAGCCGCGCGGCTACAGTGGGAATACACCCTATTTCTTGCAAAGAATTAAGGAGGAAGATGCATGAAAAAGCTTTTAGCTATTCTGCTTGCACTTGCAATGACCATGACACTGGTTGTCCCCGTACTTGCAGATGAACCGGAGTGCGAATACCCCTATGATGAAATATGCGAGGACGCGCCCTATGATGAAGGCCAAGAGCCTACCCCCCATCCAGATGTTGACCAACCGGAGGACGACGGAGTTACAGTTGCAGAGCTGGTTGAGATTCAATTTTTTATCAATAATGAGCCAACTATCCCTATTCCCGCGCGCGAAATTGGCGATACTACCTATCTCCGCCTTCGTTATGTAGCCGTTGCAATTGGCGCGACAGTTACATGGGATGGCGCAAACCAGACAGTTTCTCTTACAACTGCCGATGGCGAGGTTATTGTTATCGTTGTCGCCGAGGTTGGCGGATTCAATGAAGGCGGACATATTTGGGTGCCTTTTGATTTTGCTGCAACCCTTGTCTTCCCCGATTTGGGTATGGACTTGCGAGAGCCGCAGCCACTTGATACCCGTAACGATATCCCCTATGTACAGCCTGTTGTGCGCACAACCAATCATGGCGAACTTGCCGTGGAGTTTATTTATTTCATGAATGACTACCTATACAATCGTGTGCCCTTTTCCTATCAAGAACTTGAGACGGCTTACTGGATTGCCGAAACCCTCTTGGATATGGGCTTTGACGAGTATGCAATCTATATACAGGAGTTTTCATTTGACGCCGTGCGGACATGGATGGGCTGGTTTGCCAATATAGCAGACAGTTATAACATTTTTGACCCAGAAAACAGGGCATTTGCAGACGTCGATGCCACCTACGAGCGCGAACTTGCGGAAATGTATGTATTCATGGATGAAACAGGGATGACTTACGAGGAAATTATCGAAATGCTTGCGGACGCCTTTAACATCGACCCCTATGGCATGGACATCTTTGAAGTGCTACGCGCCGCGGTGGAAGTTTACGCTACCACCGGCTTCATTGCCGACTATGGTATTTACGACCCATATACCACCTTTAGGCCATACAGCCAAAACGTGCTACTTACCATTCCCGGCCAAAGCGAGTATAAAATCGTAATCACCGCCCACTTTGACGGCGTACTAAACCCCGGTGCCAGCGATAATGCCTCCGGCGTTGCGCTGCTGCTTGAGGGTGCCTATCGTATGCTTGAGGCGGACAATTACTTTACCTTGGTCTTTGCCTTTGTTGGCGCGGAAGAAGTTGGGCTACTTGGCGCGTATTACTACCATGAAAGCCTCACGCAAGCCCAGCGGGATAATATTGTGCTTAATATCAATGCCGACGTGCTTTTCGAAGGGCCCTACTTCTTCTTTGGCACTGCCGTGCAAGATGGATTTACACTTCGGGATAACCAGGTCACACAACTGGTGTACGAAATCGCCCAGATAGTGAATGAAACCTATGGCACCGCGCTAATAAGCGAGCAAACCCTCGCCCAAATGCCCAGCGACCAACTGGTTTTCCTTGGGGAAGGCCACGCGGTTATTTCCATGACTGGCCTTGCCCGTATTGGTTGCCCAACATATGCGGATTTCCCAGGTCGCAAGTTTAATATGTACTTGCCCTTTACAGGCACAATCTTGCATACGCCTTATGACTGTGCGCATTTTATTAGCGAGCATTGGCCGTCAAAGATTGCGGACGCAATGTGGACTTTTGGGCTGTTTCTTGAGTATTTGATGCTTATGAGATTGGCTTAATGCTTATTTGAATGCACTTATCGTGTATGCAACTTTTGCAGTTATGTAGCTTAGTACGTTGTAATAAAGGCTGTACAATAGAGAAAGTCCCCCGCTGTGCTGTGATCAAGAAAATAATCACTGCATAGAGGGGGCTTTTTCTGCTGTAAAATCATATGATTTACGGTATAATACAATCACCGCCAAAATAGGAGGGAGGCTTATCATGTCAAAATACAACCTGTCAGACGTAATACAACACGATGACTTCACTTTTGCACTCTGTACGTTCATTGATGAGTTCAAACGAAGCCAGAATAAGGCGCAAATGATAGAATCACCGCCAAACGCAGAGTGTGATAGCATATTAAATCTATGCCTACTAGCAGGCTTGGCGCATAAATTGGCAGTTGAACATGATTTAAGTATTCCAGAATGGGTCTATGATTCAAGTTATAGAATGCCATCTCCATACTTTGCATATAACACACAAAATGAGGAATACCAAGCATTCTTGTTGGAAGATACCCCCCACGAGTTTGCAAGCAGGAATCTCTTTATCGGCGCAAATGCGATGGAAAGGGTATAGCTATGCGAGAGTTATCAAAAAGCGAAATGCTTTCGTACTTCATGGAAATAAATAATCGCTTAGCTACTACAAACCAACATGGAGAGATTGTACTAACCGGCGGAGCGGCATTGACACTGGTATTCGATGCAAGAGACTCAACACGTGATATTGATGCCATTTTTCACCCCACAGCAGCTATGCGTAAAATTATTAGTAGCATGGCAACAGACTATGATCTGCCTTCGGACTGGCTGAATGATGCTGTAAAGCCATTTGTAACGGATAAACTCACAATCCTGCCCCACCTAGAATACTCAAACCTAATTATCTACAGCGTGGACGCCGAAAGTTTACTTGCCATGAAACTAGCCTCTGCGCGCTTTGGAACAAGTGACATGAACGACAGCATATTCCTAATGAGGCGTTTAGGTATAAAAACCGAAAAAGAAGTCTTTGACATAATTGATAAATATATCACCCCCTTTTTACGAAGACCAAGTGTGAAATTTTTTGCCTTGGAGGCTTTACAACAACTTTAACTATAAAGCAATATTTCTATTGGCCCCCAAATTGGGTTCAATAGAAATCAAGCCAGACGCCCCCCGCAATATTCCAAGCGGTGCGCGTCTGGCTATTTTTTGCCCAACATGGGGCAGAAGGACGCTACCGAATCCGGCAACGCTTCATGCGGAGTATATGCGGCTTACGAAAAAGAAAATGCCTTGCGCGCTGAATATGGTATTCTAAAGCAACAAGCGCAAGAATATACCGCTTTCATCTGAACTTTCTATAAAGTTGCGGAACATGGAGTTTTTCCATTTTGGGGAAAGGTTTCAATCCTGACTTTTATAGCAACTACGCACTCTTCCAACGCTTAAGATTAGGCAGTCCTTGGTTGCATTGCTCTTTGGCATCCTCTGGCGAAAAGCCAAAGTCTTTTACCATAATAGAGGCTACTGACTCAATCATTTCCTCAAGGGTGCTGTCTGGGCTTGTAAACGCGCCATTATCGTAGCAGTTACTACAGTAGTCCGCGCTTTTGCTTCCGTTTGCTTCTGTTCCGTACATCTCGTCGGTTTCCCCCATGGGCATACCGCAGCTTTCACAAAATTTTTCTTGCATAGTCATTCTCCTTTATAGGTATTGTGGCACATATAGGAATTTAGCCTCGCATATATTCTGCAAAGTGTGCGCACTGAATGGTGCCATGCATGTAGCATAACATACATAAGGTGACAGCATAGCGTCATGTTTTGGAGGCGTATATCTTTATTATCTGCTCTATACGCGACAAGACTTCGTCACGGATATACTTGGGTGACACTACCTCAATTGCCGTGCCATAGGAAAGGATATAGTCGCATATCCACTTACCGTGGGTCATGCGTAGTGTGAAAGAGCCGTCTTCGTTTACGGTTATATCCCCTTCTGCAAACTCATCATAAATCCTGTATTTGGCTCGTGACGACACCATAATAGTAACATCAACGCGACTAAGGGATAAATCCATTCCAAGGGGTTCGATATCCGGTGCTTCATAGTCGCCACTTGTAAATGCCTTGCGCAAAACTTGCATATTGCTTATACGCGTAAACTTGAACACTCTATAATCATTATCTCTTAAGCAGTATGACTGCAAATACCACACCTTTGATTTGAATGTCAGCTTTAGGGGATATACCTCGCGCCCCTTTGACTCGCCAAACGCGCTTAGGTAGTCAAATGAGACTACAAGCTCGTTGATTATGGCATTTTTTAGCATCTCGAATTTTATATTGTCTGTCTCGCTATGTCCCCAGCGGGAAAAATCAACCTCTATCCATTCTTTGCTTGGGTTATCAAAGAGGCTTCGCAGTCTGCCAAGTATCTTATCGCTTTCAATTACCCCTGTTGCAGCCATGCTTTGTAGTGAAAATAAGATTTGCTTTTGCTCGTCTTCTGAAACAAAGGCTTTATTCAGCAGAAAGTTGTCTTGAATAAAGATCCCGCCGCCTTTGCCTTGGGTTGTGTATATTGGTATGCCCGCTGTTGTTAGCGCGTCAATATCGCGCAAAATTGTACGCTTTGAAACTTCAAAGTATGCGGCTAGTTCATTTGCGGTTATTTGTTTTTTGTTCATCAAAATATATACTATTTCAAAAAGTCGGTTGATTTGCATAGGTGCCCCCTTAATCTACGCTGCATGGTAACGGCACAATCCGTTATGTAATTTGTGCAATCGCTGTGCGGCTACTCCACATGATGTCATATTAGTATACCATGCCAAAATGATTATAAGCCGACCCCAGTGGGAACGATATCGGTATAGTATTCTTTATCGTTTGTCATGTGGTTTTACCCATTGATTGCGCTATTGTTTTCACACGTGTGTCTGCCATGAATAATATGCCGACCTTATTCGTTCACAACAGGTGGCCGCAGGCCAATGGGAATAATTGTATAGGCTTACAGCGACGAGAACCGCGTAAGCAGGTTAGAGGCTTTTTTCGCACATGTTACGGCTGATGTTGCAAAGCCTCTGGCGGGGAAAATGCTGCCTGCCTCGGATTACCATCCGGACAGACAGCGTTTTCCCATCGCCACAGTCTTCGCAACGCCTTCACAGGTGCGAAAAAAGCCTCTAACCTGCTTACGCTGCCTACCGCATGCAAGTCTATATTAAAAACATCGCCTGCCTGTACACTATGCAGGGCGTATTGCATCCGGCTAAGTAATGTTATTGCGGCATTGCAATTGGCATATATATCCATTATCCCTCGTTGGCATGCATAAATCCCCGGAAATTGGGGTTTTTCCATTTTTGACAAAGGTTATAATGAAGCTTTTAGTGCGATATATATCCGCAAATTGCCCTATTTCTAGACTAATGCTTCCACGTATAACGATGCACTAAATCCTACATTGCGACAAAAATCCTGCGCGCTTGACGGCGATGTTGAAGCTAACGACTACAATTCACAGCGAAGCTATGCTTTTAATATAGGTCTTACAAGTGCTAGGCAGCGTAAGCGGGTTTGAGGCTTTTTCGCGCCTGTGTAGGCGTTGTGAAGACTGTGGCGATGGGAAAACGCCGTATGCGCGGATGACAATCCGCAGCAGACGGCATTTTCCCCGCCAGAGGCTTTACAACATCAGCCAGAACATGTGCGAAAAAGCCTCGAACCCGCTTACGCGGTTCTCGCCACTGTAAGCCTTATAGCAAATTAGATTAGCGTGATTGTTTCACGAGTGGGATTACATTTTCCACACATTATTGTATAATCAAAATAAATAAATCAATAACACAAAAGAAAGGTGCAATTTCATGTTAAAAAAATCGTTTAAATGTACAATCTTCATTCTTTTACTAGCGGCACTGTTTACAATAACAGCCTGTTCAGACGACACCCCCGCAGTAGTCCAGCAACCCCCCGGTGCGGATACCACAACCACCGGTGCCGCGCTAACAGAGCTACCGGCTATATGGGATGTCCCTTCGCCGGAGCTTGACACAATGGCCGGGGATTTCAAAACCACTGAGTTGCTGCAACTTTCCCCGCTTACCCGTGGCGAACTTCTTGTTACGATGCATACATCCATGGGGGATATCACAATGCGGTTTTTCCCTACTGAGGCACCTCAGGCTGTGGAAAACTTTCTGCGTCATGCCTGGGATGGCTACTATGACGGGCTTACTTTTCACCGGGTTATGCCCAACTTCATGATGCAGGGGGGCTGCCCAGACGGTACAGGTATGGCGGGGCAAAGTATCTGGGGTGAAACCTTTGGGCAGGAGCTTAGCCCTCAGCTTAGGCATTTTAGGGGCGCGCTTGCTATGGCTCAGTCTTCTATGCCCAATTCTATTGGCAGTCAGTTCTATATAGTCCAGGCCACAGATGTCGGCGGGCAAATGAGGGCAGAGTTTGCCGGTATGCTTGAGACCCAAGACGAGTTTCTTGCGGATTTTCCTGATGGCAGCTATGTTACCAATGGCTGTGTTTTCCCAACAGAGTCTCTTCGTTACTTCCTTGATAATGGGGGCACGCCTTTCCTTGACTGGCATTTTTCTCAAAACCCTCATACTGTATTTGGGCATGTTGTCTCCGGTATGGATGTAGTTGACGCAATTGTTGCAGTTGAGGTTGAAGGGGGCGGCGATGCAAACCCCTTCCAGCACCGGCCGGTTGAGCCGGTTCTTATAAACGGCTTTACCTTCTTCGAGCATGAAGGGGGGGCGTAACATGCCCCTGTATTTCGACCATGCCGCAACCACCCCGCTGCACCCAAAGGCCCTTGAGGCAATGCTGCCCTTTCTGGGTGTCAATTTTGCCAACCCTTCCAGTATATATTCCCCGGCTAGGGAGGCGCGTAAGGCCATTGATGCCGCAAGGCAAACCGTTGCAAAGGCCATAAACGCGAACACAGACGAAATATATTTCACTTCCAGCGGCACCGAGGCCGATAATTGGGCGATAAAGGGCGTACTTGAGGCTGAAAGCAAGAAAGGCCGCCATATAATCACATGCGAGGCCGAGCATCATGCTGTGTACTACGCCTGCAAACACTTGGCAAAACAGGGCTATGATATAACCTTCCTTCCTGTGGATCGTGACGGCTTTGTCTCCCCGGCTGATTTGGAAAAGGCAATCCGTTCTGATACCGTGCTTGTGACCATTCATTTTGCAAATAACGAAGTCGGCACTATCCAGCCAATGGCCGCAATCGGCGAGATTACACGCAAGGCAGGTGTTACTTTTCATACAGATGCGGTGCAGGCCGTTGGGCATATCCCTGTGGATGTTAAGGCATTAAACATTGATATCCTATCCATGAGTGCCCATAAGTTTTACGGGCCAAAGGGCATAGGCGCGCAATATATAAGAAAAGGCACGCCAATCGCGCCGCTTTTTATCGGCGGGGCACAAGAGCGTGGACGCCGTGCGGGTACGGAAAATGTGCCGGGTATGGTAGGCCTTGCAGCGGCTATTGATATTGCCGTTAAGGAAATCCCAACAGAGCAGCCTCGCATCACTGCACTTAGGGACATGCTTATCACAAAAATATTGGACTCAATCCCTCACGTAACCCTCAACGGCGCAAGGGAAGATCGCCTGCCTGGCAATGTCAGCGTTTCTCTTAGGTTTATCGAAGGCGAATCTTTGCTATTACACCTGGACATGCAAGGCTGCCAGGCCTCAACAGGCTCGGCCTGTTCATCCGGCGCTTTAGAGCCTTCTCATGTGCTTATAGCTATGGGCGCAAGCCACGAAATGGCAAACGGCACAATACGCTTTACCCTGGGACGGGACACCACCGAAGACGATATAAACAAACTGATGTCAATGCTTACCCCATCCGTAGAGCGGCTGCGCGCCCTTTCCCCGCTGTACGATGACTATTTAAAATCATAAAGGCAAGGTGAATAATGGAATACAGCAATAAAGTAATGGAGCATTTTACAAATCCCCGTAATGTTGGCGAGATGGAAGACGCAAGCGGCGTAGGCACTGTAGGCAACGCAAGCTGCGGCGATATTATGCGTGTGTTTCTTAAAATAGAAAACGATGTAATCATAGACGCAAGCTTTAAAACCTTCGGGTGCGGTGCCGCCGTTGCAACATCCAGCATGGCCACAGAGATGGTAAAGGGCAAAACAATACAGGAAGCAATGCAAATCACCAATAAATCCGTAACAGAAGCACTTGACGGCCTGCCCGCGGTAAAGGCACATTGCTCTGTGCTGGCGGAAGAGGCGGTACATGCCGCACTTTGGGACTATGCGCAAAAAAACGGCATTGTTATCCCCGGGCTTAAAGAGCCTAGCGATGAGGGGCATTCTCACTAAAGACGCCACTGCAAATGAGACAACTCACAGTAAGAAGCTGTGTTCATAGGATTCAACACATCTTCTAATTCCTTTGCGCCTAAGAAAGGGGTACCGGCATGGCAGTGCTTATGCTTCGCGACGCGCCTGTATACGATATTGCTAAAGATATTGTTCTTAACGCGCAACTATCCCCATTTACACCTTTACAACATGACACAAAAAAAACATACGAGACATGGCGCAAAAACCGTGCATATTTAAAGTCCAATCGCATGGCCGAGCGTGTTATCGCGCAAGCCGGCGGCTATGATACCAAGGAAGCGCGGCGCAGGCTTTCACTATCGGATGGATACTGGGTCAAGTACAAGCATGACAACGATACATTATTTGGCTCTATCACCCCCTATATAAATCCTTTTTCTGTGCTATACACCCAGCGAGGCACGGCACGTTCAAGCTCTGTACCGGAGGCTGTAATTGGCGGTTCCCAACCAAAACAATGGAAGCGTGGGAGCGATGGGGTTGTTTTCATGCAAAAGACCGAAACGCCCCAGCAGGTTCATGCCGAGATGCTTGCGGTCAAACTTGCGCAAAAATGTGCAATCCCTGTAATGGACGCCTTTGTTGAGGCAGAGGCAGAAACAGAAAATGACGGAAGAATCTATGCCAACCAGTATACAAAACAGCTTCCTTACGGCGTTATAAATCTTGTGAACATGACCAGCACAGCCCACTCCCTTATTCCTCTTGATCAGCTTGGCATTTGGGTAAACGGCTACAACCCGGCAAGTGTCGCCGAAGGATATGCAAAGGCCGGTGTGACAGGCGACCCGCTACCGGCAGCTATATTACAAGTAGTTTTCGATGGAATTATCGGCAATATAGACCGGGAAACCAATAACAGCAACTGGGCTGTGTTTATGGATAACTGTACCGGCGCACGCACTGCAAGTGCTATGTATGACTTCAATTGGGCAAACCTTAGAAGCATTAATGAGATTAATATCTCTACTATTGCTGGCTTTATCAAAAAAGCAAATGTCAATGAGATTGCAATTGCCCATGCAGTGGGTATCGGTAAGAATTGCGATGACCTAGGGCTTGAAGTTTGGGCAACAAACGCAAAGTTGTTTGTATCTGTTTTGTCGTAAGCTATCCCGCCACAACTTTGCATTTCCCTGTAAAACCATGGTATAATCCCAGTTACGAAATCACATTTATTCGAACCTATATTTATTCGAACTTATTCTAGGCACCATATATGAGAGGGGTCGCAGAACATGTATCAAGCTGGCGAAAGAATCGTCCATCCATTGTATGGGGCTGGGGTAATAGAGAACCTTGAAGAAAAAGAAGTCGAGGGCGTGCTGCAAACATACTATGTTTTGCAAATCCCTGTAGGCAACCTAAAGATAATGATATCCGCCGCAAAGGCAGAAGCCCAAGGCATACGTGGCATACACAGCGGCGACGAGATTGTAGGCATAATCTCAAGCATAATAGACGCCCCAATAGACATGCCCGACAACTGGAACCAACGCTATAAAGAAAATATGGAGCGCATTAAAAGCGGCCAGCTAAGCGAGGTTTCGCTGGTTTTTCGCAACTTGCTGCTAAGAGAGCGTGAGCGCGGCCTATCCACAGCCGAGAAAAAACTCATGACAACCGCAAAGCAGATAATCCTGTCAGAGCTGATACTCTCAAAAGATATCCAGCGAGAGGATGCGGAGATTCTACTGGAGAATACTTTCGCATAAGCCATGCACTACGACGCCCATATACACAGTGCCGCCTCCCCGGATTCGGAGCTTAACCCAGTGGATGCAATCAAAGCCCTAAAACGTAAAGGCCTTGGCACAATATTTACAGAACATGTTGACTATATAACCCCCCAAGCAGGCAAAGACCTCAAAGCCACTGATGCCCCCCAAGGCGTCAGTGATTTTGTTTGCGATTTCGAAATTTACCCAGCCCAGTACCGCCCCCTCAATAAAGAGTATGGCGACTGGGCTTTGTTGGGCTTAGAAATTGGGCTAACCGCCGCCTACTATCCGGCAAACAGCCAGCTGGCAAAAGGAAATTATGACTTTATCCTAGGCTCTGTGCACCATGTTGACGGCCTGGATATCTATAGCCAGTCCAATAAGCAAGACCCGAAGACCTTCCTGGCCCGCTACCTAACCTATTCCAAAGAGATGGTAGAGTATTGCGACTTTTTTGACTCTCTCGGGCATATAGACTATGTGGCACGGTATAGCGATGGCATTTACAAAATCTATGAGTACAAAAACTGCCCGGCGGAGTTTGACGCACTGCTTACCGCACTTGCCGAAAGAGATATGGCAATAGAGATAAACACCAGCCGACTGGGCGATAATAACTTTACAGGGCGGCTTTTGCCCATATATAAGCGGTTTAAAGAGCTTGGCGGGCGATACGTTACTATTGGGTCGGATGCCCATAATGAGTATTCGTTAGGGCGGGGGTATAGGCAGGCGTTGGGTATTGCAAGTATGGCCGGGCTTACGCCTGTTTATTTTATCGGTCGCGAGCGACGGGTTTGCGAGTAAGTCTTGGCGGGTTAGTCACTTTGATAAAGGCACAAACCGCCAGTTTCAAGGTTTTTCTCCAAATGACAAAAGCATTCCAGATGCACACAGCACTCATTCATTTCACATTAATATTGCCCAATATAGGGCCAAATGGAGGATTATATGCTAAAAAACTTCATGCTGTACATCGAAAAGGATTATCAAGCAATGAGTAAGCGAGCCGCGGATCTCTTCGCCGGGTCTGTAAGAAAAAACCCAAAGGCGGCATTCGGCTTCGCAACGGGCTCTACCCCCTCCGGTATGTATAAGAATCTAGTCGAAATGCAAAAAGCCGGTAAGTTCGACATGCGCAACATTAAGGCATTCAACCTAGACGAATATTATCCCATCAAGGCTGACGACCCGCAAAGTTACGCCTACTATATGCGCAAAAACCTATTTGACCAAGTCCACCTTCCGGCGGAAAACACCTTCATCCCAAGCGGCGAAGCCACAGACCCTATTGCCGAATGCGACGCATACGAAGAGAAGCTATCCGACGCCGGTATAGAAATGCAAATCCTAGGTATTGGCAACAATGGGCATATCGCCTTTATCGAGCCTGCGCCCGCCCTTGCGTCAACTACAAGCTACAGCCCATTGGCCGAGGAAACCATCAAGGCCAACTCACGATTTTTTGCGTCCCCCGACGATGTCCCCCGTCACTCCCTTACTGTGGGGATGCACAGTATCATGATGGCACGCCGCATTCTCTTGCTTGCAAGCGGAAGCTCTAAGGCCGAGGCCATCAGTGCCACTTTAAATGGGAATATTACTACAATGGTGCCTGCGTCCCTTTTACAGCTGCACAGGGATGTAATTGTTGTACTTGACTATGCAGCGGCACAGCTTCTTTAACTATGCCAGTCAAAGGACGAAAAAACCATTTTGTAAAACAGGCCGCAATCCTTGCTGCGGCCTCATTACTTGTTAGGCTTATTGGCTTTTTCTATCGTCTGCCCCTTACTGACCTTGTGGGCGATGTTGGCAATGCCTTTTATTTGTCTGCCTACTATGTATATGCTTTTGCAATTACCATAACCTCAGGCGCGCTACCTGCCGCAATTTCAAAGCTTGTTAGCGAGCGCGTTGCTGTTGGCAGGTATAACGACGCCCATCAACTATTTAAGACGTCCTTTATAGTTGGCGCGCTTATTGGCGGGGTTGTGGCTTTTTTTATGTTCTTTGGTGCTGACTGGCTTACTTCTTTAAGGTTCTTTAATTTTCCCGAGGCGGCATACGGCGTTCGCGCGCTGGCGCCTACGATATTTGTTGTTGCCCTTCTTGCTGTCTTCCGCGGCTATTTTCAAGGGATGAACACAATGATACCCACCGCCGTCTCACAGGTAGTGGAGCAGATTTTTAATGTGGCGTTCTCCCTTTGGCTTGCCCATGTGTTTTTTCGCACATCAAGAGTTGAGCTTGCCGCCGCCGGTGCAGCTGCCGGCACCGGGATAGGCGCAGTTGCAGGCGTTATCGTTATCTACGGGTTTTACTTGCTGGTTTCACGCAGGCTAAGAGTCCGGGCGGCCGGTAATCGGCACACATTTGACCTAAGCGGTGGTAATGAAACCCGGGAAGCACAACTTCGCGCATTGCTGTTTACCGCCTTCCCAATAATAATCGGGATGGGTATCTATCAAGTGGCAAACTTCATAGACCTTGGCATGGCAAAAGACCGGATAATGTCCTCCGGCTATTTTACCGATGACCAAGTAGATGTCTTAGTCGGCCAGTTCACAGGGAAGTTCTTACTGCTTACCACTTTACCCGTTGCTCTTTCTGCGGCACTAAGCCAGGCCATTATCCCGGATATTTCGTCTTCAAAGGCCATCATGGCAAAAGCCGAGGTTAAGTCAAAAATAAACACCGCAATGCGTATAAGCATGGCACTTTCAATCCCCGCGGCAGTAGGCCTTTCGGTGCTTTCAGACCCAATACTTGCCTTGCTTTTCCCAGAGCATCCAGCCGGCGGCGCGCTGCTTCGTATTGGCAGTGTAAGTATTATCTTTCTCGCTTTGGTACAGGTCTCAACAGGTGCGCTTCAGGGTATAGGCAAGGTATTGCTGCCCGCAATCGCGGCCTTTTGCGGCGTTGTGATAAAAATCCCATTAAACTGGACGCTGCTTGCTATCCCAGAGATAAATATCTTGGGTGCCGTCATTAGTACAATCGTCTGTTATGTAGTCGCCGCCGGGATTAATCTCTTTTTCTTATATAAGCATACCGGCGTGATGCCGGATTTCGTCGGCGCGTTTTTAAAGCCCGCCTTCGCCGCAATGGGCATGGGCTTTGTTTGCTTTGTTACCCACCACATGGTTGGCCTAGCTGCCCCAGACCGCATCGCGACAGTTGCGGCACTGGCCACCGGCGTACCTGCATATCTAGCACTAATGTGGATGATTGGCGGCTTCCCAAACCAAGATATCGATGCCGCACCTATACCGCGCATACTGCGTAGATGGCTGAAAGCGTAAGCTCCATGCACTGTTTCTATGTGCCAAGTGAGATATAAACCGTTGCTCTCTCAGTTAAATAGCTAACAACAAGCTCCACCGCGGCAGTTTCCAATGAGACTTCAATTGCATATTGCACATGCGCACTCCTGCCCCCAGAAAGACTCTCCCAAACAAGAAACGGAATCCCGGTGATATCTTCAACTACCATTCCGCCATTAATCGACTGTGGAACAAGAAACCCATTTACATATGTCTGAAAATCAAGCATTAACATCGAATGAGCGTCGGCGGTAATGTTCTCAACAATAAACGAGAAGCCCAAAAACATATTTCCACTATCCGGCGACCACCAAGAGTCGGAATAATCAACGATAAAAACATCATCTACCGTCACCCGGAAAGAACTAACATATACCGTCGTGCCAACGCCACTGAAATCACGTGGGTATGCTCCATTACTAAGGCCATGATCGTAGCCGTTATCATCATATGCTTCACCCCCAGGGGTACCACCCAAGGAATCATCACCCGAAGAAATGTCGTTTTCCTGTGCCTCTCTTTCAGCGTCATCTCTTTCAGCCTCGGCTCTTGCGGCATTTTCCCTTTCAACCTCCATTTGAAGATTGGCGATAAAATCAGAGCCACCCCCAAACCCAAGGGCACCGCCAAAAAGCCCAATCGCGCCAATCACCATTGACCCCATAATCGAAACACAAATAAGGATAAATACAATCACACAGCCGGTAGACATAGTGCGCGCAGCCCTCCTACCGGGAGTCCGTCCCCCATTAATCGTGGTAATCCCGTTATGAACAACGATGTGAGGCGTGCGGCCATGAGAAGCAACACCCGGACGCGTCACATTATGGGATGCGGAAGTCGGCGGCACACCGGCAGGCATAGGCGGAGGTGGAAACACATCCCGCAAAGGCAACGCACTGTGCGGTGCCTTGGGCGACGCACCCGGCGTGCGACCAGCCACTCCATGATTCAATGCCGTGCCGCAGTATTCACACTTTGGACTATCACCAACCGGCGCGCCACAGCCCCTACAAGCAAACTGAGTATTTGGCACAATACACCCCCTGCAATAAAATAGAATATAAAACAAAGTAACGTAATAGTTACGAAATAAAGGATAAATAAAAACGGCTTATGTATCGCCAAAATGCGTGTCAATAACCACACATATGACTCGACCAAAGCCGTTTATCTATAACATCAGAATCAAGCCATAGTCACAGTATCTTATATCACGTATAGACACTTCTTGCAAACTCAGCGCATACACGTGCACCCCGTCTGCAATACTATGGCAATTTTACCTTAACTATTTAGGATGAGTTTGGTAATCTATAACAGTTTTAATCAATAACCGTTTTAATCAATAGCCGTTTTAATCTATAACACTTGTCTCTCAAGAACAATTTGCCCGTCAAGCCCTGTAATCCCAGACCCACGAGGCATAAGGACAAGCCTATCTCCATCAAACGAATAATCAATAGTCACAAGAGGATGACCCGATAATTCAAAAAGAAGTATCTGTCCAGCACGAGCCCCGTCAGATGGCTCCCATTCCCAATAAAAATCAGATGACTCAGCCCATGTATCCTTCAGCCACACACCAGACCCATCATCTGAAAAATAGAACCACCACTCACCGGTAGCATCTTCCCATATCCCAAGAAATGCCGGTGTCTCTGATATCTCATCGCCATTCTCTAACGCAGTGTCGGTGCCCGAATCAGAATCTTCGCCTGTGTCTGAATCCAGAGTTACATCCAAATCGACATCGGCATTTAAGCCATCAGCGGCATCAGAATCATTATCGGCATCCGCATCATCATTGACATCAAAATCATCACTAGCATCTTCGCCATCGTCATCTTCGCCTGCCTCCTGCATAGTATCCTGCGCAGTATCCAGGCCAGCATCCGGTGCTGGTGTCGAAGGCGGCGTTACTATCTCCCGCGCACCATTCGCGCTAATATAAGCAGTACGCGTATCTCTATCCCATGCCGCCGCTCTATCCAGTGCCTCGGCCACAAGCCGAAGCGGTACCAAAGTAGCACCATCAACCATCATAGGCGCGACATCCATTACATATTCCGCACCGTCAACAGAAACTACATACTCGCCAATCGCAAGGGTAATCTCATGCCCATCCGCAGATACCGCACGTATAACCCGCACACCATCTTCGGTGGTCATGCCAACAGTAGCACCAAGTGCCTCAAAAATATCTCTCATAGGCACCATAACACGGTTATTTACAATTTGCGGCTGCACATCAAACTCAATCTGCTCGCCTTCAAGCACTACACTGATACGTGACTCAATCTCGCGCTGCCTTTCATTATATCGCCGCAAAGACTCTGTAAGCCCCCACTCAAGTAACGCGCGAGAGTCCCCATACCGGTCCTGGTTATTCGCCCCGCCCATAGTAACGACCACAACGCGCCGCCCATTTCTATAAGCAGTAGAAGAAAGACAAAAACCAGCCTCACGGGTAGTTCCTGTCCTAAACCCATCAGCATACCGGAATGTAAACTCGCTTGGCCGAACAAGCAAATTTGTATTATTCCGCGCAGACCCACCAAAATCCACATGAGTAGCCCCCGTGATGCGCAAAATATCGGGATACCTAGCAATAAACTCACGCACCAGTACCCCAATAGAATAGGCAGTAGTATCATGAGGCAATGCCCCATGTGCATTAGTAAAATAAGCAGTCATCCCAATAGCTCGGGCAGATTCGTTCATTCTAACTGCAAAAGCCGCCTCACTACCAGAAATATACTCGGCCATAGCAACACAGGCCCCATTTGATGAAGGCAGCATCATCAAATGCAGCATCATATCAACACTAATATAAGACCCAGCCCGAAGCGGAAACGGCGCGCCCTGCATATTAGTATCAGAAGAAATCCGCGCAGCATTAGCACTTACCGGTACCATTGTATCCAAGTTAAGGTTCCCTGCCTCAATTTCCTCATAAACAACAAACGCCGTCATGGCCTTTGTCATACTAGCCGGTGCCCTCAGCACATGAGCATTGCGCTCAAATAAAACCTCGCCCGTTTCAAAATCCATAACAATGGCCGAAGACGAAGAAATACGAGGCACAGGCGCACCCTCCTCAGTAGCAGAAGCAAAGCGCCCAGGCAAAACCGCGCCCAAACCAAGCACAAACAGCACGCAAACCACAAACGCCGCGAGCTTTTTGTAGTTCTCTCTCATGTTAAATCTCCTTTATGTAAAATTTGTGTTAACACATTCTATCCCATGTTTCTTTATATTGGAAGAGGCCAACCTAACAATTACATAACATGATAGAACGGTGTCACACGCTATAACGGCACCACCTTTAGTCACCCCATACACTATAGTGGAACAATGGATTGCTTCCTCTTTAAGGCGCGGCTCGAAACGCGGCTCTTGCCAAGCCTGCCAGCTAATACACATAATGTTATAGATAATGCTACTTTCCACAGAAAGAGTAACCTTTTCCCCCTAGCGGAAAAAGCGGGATGAGGCTTCTTTTTCTGTCACCATATTCTCCATATTCTTTATTTTCCCATTTCTAACCATATAGAGGCCTTTTGGGTATGGCTTATAAACCATCTTCGCAAAATTCTTCCTGTCGCGTCACTTTGCTGACGCTCTCTATTCCGCTTTTCAAGTTCGTTGACTATAATCCATTCCACCAAAAACTACTCTGCATCCCCACAGTGGGCGACCTTTGCGCCAGCACATCGAAAAACCCCTGCAATCCACATAGGACAGCAGGGGTTTATGTCTATCAAAAGGCAAAAAATAATGAACCATCTGGGGCTCGAACCCAGGACCCCTTGATTAAAAGTCAAGTGCTCTACCAATTGAGCTAATGGTTCACGTAAACAACAGGATAGGGCAATGCCCAAGGGTGAGTAATGGAATTCGAATCCACGGCCTCCAGAGCCACAATCTGGCGCTCTAACCAACTGAGCTATACCCACCATGTAGTTAGCAAAATTTTCAGAGAACGCTTCAACTCTGAAATACTTCACACAAACCATGTAAACCGTATCTGAAGGGATTCGAACCCCTGACCCACGGCTTAGAAGGCCGTTGCTCTATCCTGCTGAGCTACAGATACAAAGCCGACTCTCAGCAAAGCCCAAAAGCACGGCCAATACAAAATCGGGGTGAAAGGATTCGAACCTTCGACCTCCTGGTCCCAAACCAGGCGCGCTAGCCAAACTACGCTACACCCCGTTAACAATTACATCTATATTACACTTTGGACAGGCCAGCATCAATGGCCCATTCAATCTTCCAAGCAAAAAAAGCAATTGATACCACTTCCGCGCAAATGTATGCCCACACTCCGGACAAGCAAACAATCGGCTAGAGTACGTTACCGCCATCAACATAGCAGGAACTAAGATAAAATCACAGTTACTACTATTGCAGTACACGCCTGTATAAAACCGCCAGGAAAACGAAGCAACAACGCCGCGCCTAAAAAGGACGCGGCGCACATTGAAGACTGAATACAAAGAAGGAAGACGAAGCAGATTCAAAAAAATCAATTGTGTAAAATACACCTTCGATTATAAAGCGCAGGCTTTACCAATTTTACGAACGTAAATCGGTCAAGCCCTCGTCCTATTAGTACGGGTCAGCTAAACACGTTACCGTGCGTACACCTCCCGCCTATCAACCTTGTGGTCTACAAGGGGACTTACCTGCTTATAGCAGTGGGGAATCTAATCTTGAGGGCGGCTTCACGCTTAGATGCCTTCAGCGTTTATCCGTTCCGAACTTGGCTACCCTGCCGTGCAGTTGGTC
>Ga0123355_10000925_pt1 | contig 40641 bp, 32 predicted proteins | sample TergutEmb28metaG_3_FD_89872 | JGI IMG/M metagenome (GOLD analysis project Ga0123355, IMG submission 89872) | Embiratermes neotenicus P1 segment gut microbial communities from Petit-Saut dam, French Guiana - Emb289 P1 | ecosystem: Host-associated > Arthropoda: Insects > Digestive system > Gut ...
CTCGGAGAACTTCTCTCTTTTCCTGTTCCGCAACTGAACTCATGGTCGCATAGAAGCGCTCTTAGAGGGGGAGGTGTAAATTCAGTGTGGGATTGGGGAGGAAGTGGCAATGGTTGGGGAGGTACATTTTCTGTTTCAGGTCGAGTTGTATTTAGCACCAATGACCCGTTTATAATTGCCGATATGCTTGGATCTTTTGGTAATTCAAACTGTTTGCTCCGTTTTATTGTGAATAATGCAGAAGGTACTTGGTTGTCGGCAATTAATATGATCGGAGGTCCTGGAAACTGGAGTCCAAACTTTGACGATATAGCCAATGCGTGGAGAGAAATAAATTTTCATAGGTTTGGGCAGAATAACGGCTTTTTGAACAGATTGGGTGATATGAGACTTGGAATAAATATTTCGTTTGGAGCCCAAGCAGGAGGATCGGTTGAAATTGGAGGTCGTCAATTAGGGCTGAGGGGAAATATCAATTCCATAAACCTACTAGAAGGCTCTGTTGGAATAGTAGGAAATAGCCATCTTTTGTTTGACGGCTATATTCTCGACAGATGGGATATGCGTGGAAATCGTGGTGTCGCTATTTCATTTTTATCGTACAACTATTCTTTCAGGTCCGAATTTGCACGTATTTTGCCTGAACATAGTGTCCATTCTTTCAATGTTTTTGGATACAATTGGCGTAGCAATGCACCTGCAAATCTTAGGTTTTCTGCTAAATTGTCACTAGGTTTAGGGATAGAAGTATATTTTGAACGTACACGTAGACATAGATAATACCGCCGTATTATGGAAAATAATAAACAAACTTGTTATAACGAAACTTGGGAATCGGAATTTCACAGATATTTCACCCCAGACATTGGTTCACCTTTATTTCACGGTTTTACATTTAAACAATTTTTTGTGTTTTTGAAGATTAGAAAAGTAGCCAAAATAAAAGAAAGCAAATCTCCAAAATCTAATAAAATACAGGTGCTGTGCCCATATTGTCATAACGTCAGTATACAAGAGGAAATCACGCGTAATTACAGATGCCCTTTTTGTTATGAAAAATCATATATAAATACATCACAAGGACTATTCTCGTTGTTTATGAAAAAAATAAATTCCGTTGAACGGAATACGAAACTAGGCTTGCCAACTAATTCTGCACGGATAGAAGAAAAACCCCCTGATGGCGCGGACGTCCGTGGCTGTTGCACAACTAAAATTGTTAATAAAAGCTGTAAAAAAACATAACAAATAACAAACTAATCCATTAGAGAACAGCATCTTTGTGCATTCAAAACAAAATGTGATATTCCCAGTTGGCTTGAGGTTGTAAAGAAAGATTAGGGGATGTTCGGCGTAGGCTGTGCCTGCGTCGAACCTATGAAAGCAGGCTTTGCCTGCTATAAACAAAAACAAAAAATGACCCAAGAATATGAACATAAAGACGCAGGTAGAACCTGCAAAGATAGACCGACGGAGGCTGGAGCCTCCGCCGAACGGGGAAATATGGTCAATGGTGTTCCACGTATAGGAACAATGTTTATTCCGTAAAAGAAATAATTATGAATTGGAAAGAGCAACTATCGGAAATAGAAAGCCATTTAGGTTTTCACGAACAACGGGATTGGACACCTGATATAGAATTTATTCGCAATCTTGTGGAAAAGCATCCCGACAATGTAGAAGTATGTATAAGAGCCATATATGCGACACATAATATTCTTTTAGAAGAAGACTATCCTATCGAAAAAAGTGATAGATGGACAGAATTATTACAAAAATATTTTAACGAATCATATCACAAATTTTCTGAAAATGCAGAATACCTATTCTTTGTTGGCAAGATTCTTCATATTGCGGAATGGTACTTTGGATTGAATGATGATTTTAAACCAATGAAAAAAAGATTATGTTTTAAAATGCAGAAAAAAGCAAGTGATAAAGAACCAAATAACATATTGTATGAATGGGCTTATAGGTATTCACTTGGAGATAATACAGCAGAGTATTTAGCAAGGCAGGTAATTGAACACGACAAAGAAAAGGCAGAGTGGCTTAAAAGCAAAGGTTTCCCAGGAGATTATATTTTGGATAGGCTACAGTACTCTATATACCCCCCCGTTGAGCCGAGGTTGTAAGAAAGATTAGGGGACGTTCGGCGGAGGCTGTGCCTGCGTCGAACCTATGAAAGCAGGCTGTGCCTGCAAAAAAACAATGAAAACAAAATGAAGAAATATGATATAAACGAACAAAGAAATGCAGATAAAATCTGCAATGATAGAATGACGGAGGTACAACCTCCGCCGAACATCAACATTGCAACCTCAGCCTAACAAGGTGACGATTATGAAATTTATTATAGACACATATAAAGAAATTTGGCAATATTTTTGGGAACAACAATTAGTTTATCTTCCGAAAGAACACTCTTTCTATATGGATAATGTTGTCAATAAAATAGATATTGAATTAATGGTAAATACGATTAGCCTTGCCGTAAGCGATAATATAATAGTTAATGTTAACGGTTTTTGTGGGTTAGATAAATCAATGGTATCATGCTGTCAAGTCCCAAAATTTCAAAAAGGAATATTGAAAGTTGAACATAGTTTAGAGCATGGCCTTGCCTATGGCATAAGCGAAAAAGATTTTCTCGTTCATGTAAATATTCAAACAGGTTGGGTGTGTATAGGAAATCCTGAGAAGAAAGGCGATGCAGTTGAATTTATAAATAATTGTGTTGTTGTAATAGATGATGATAAAAATTTCGTATCGCTCTGGTTGAAGCCTGAAGAACTACCTAAAATATAAGGTATTCCCCGCTGGCTTGAGGCTGTGAAGAAAGATGAGTAAGACGTTGGGCTGAGGCTCCTGCCCAATGTCGTTCAGTTAAGGAATAAACGCATGTAAATCAATGTATAAAAAGACAAAAATAAGCGAGTGTTATCATTCCGTTAGGAATGATTCGCTCGGTAAAAAGGAGGTAACCATGAGCATTTCGCATGCCGTAGGTATGCGACCAAATGGCGATACACAGAGGTTGCATACCTACGGCATGCAAGGTATAGAGGCACACATCTTTTTACCGAGCGATGCATCCCTACAGGATGCAAAAATGGAATAACTATCAATGCATTATGGTTTAACTGAACGACATTGGGCAGGAGCCTCCGCCGAACATCAACATTGCAACCTCAGCCTAACAGGGAAAAAAGTGCAGGAAAATGCGAGAATATATGCAAACATTGGACACGGCACGAGTTACAAACTCGCGCCAGCGGGTTAGTGTCGGCATGGACGAGACGTCCGCGCCAGCGTTCGCCAGCTGGATGTTTTTTTTGTCTGATTCTTACCTTCTTGCAGTAACAAAAACCGGAATTCCTTCGTGTCCGCCTTCGCTCACGCTTTGAACAGCAAAAATATAATTATCTCTGCTCAAAGGAAGGTTGATGTGTGTATCGGTAACAAATACCTTGCGCTGCCACATCGAAACGTCTGTTTGACGTATCAATACATAATATCCTTTCGGTGCTCTGCCCCGCGTTGGTGCATCCCACGTGATTTCGGATATATTCGACAAGCGCGAGATATTCAAACGAACATTTTCAGGTGGATATGGTGCCAAAGCTAAATTAGCTACCGATGCAAGGTTGACCGCTGTGTTTTTCCGCAAATACTCAAAATCTATTCCCGAAGGTAAATCTCCATAAAATATGCCGCCGCGTTCGCCGACATTTTGATGTGTGCGGTCGTAGTTTTCGTTCATTTCTGTGATGCGTACTGCCGTGAATCCTTCTTGTGCAAAGCGAGAGTGGTCGCCGCCGCGTCCGAAGCGATCGTTGCGGTAAATCAATCGCACAGTCATGTTGTCTACATAGCGCTCGCCGATTTCTTTGATGTAGCGTGCCAATTGACGCGAAGGACTGTCGTTTTCGCCGAAGTTGAAAATACGCACTTGCCGCTGTTCTTCTGTTTCAACGGCAGGTATTCCTTCGGAAAAAATACGCACCGTTGTGTTGTTGTGTGTTCCTGTTGTACATGCTTCGGCATTGCCTATCATGTCGTTGTTGATAACGGCTATTAAATTCCAATTTTCTCTGCGTGCTTTTTCCGCCAAATGTCGTGCGCCTATCGTTCCGTGTTCATGAGCCGCAGTAAACATCAGTTTAATTGTTGCGTCTAACTGTTGTTTCGATAAGATTCGTGCTATTTCCAAAAGCGCAGCCACGCCGCTGCCATTGTCGTTGGCTCCGGGTGCAAAAGATGTATAGTCGTTTCGGTCTGTGGCTCGACTGTCATAATGTGCCAAAAGTGCAATAATGCGAGAATCCGTGCCACGAATTGTAGCTATAACTTGAACAAGGTCAAGTTCGCCTTCCCAATGAATCGAAGTGGCTTTGAGTGGTATTTTCTCAACACTCATTCGTCCGTGTGATGCTCTTGAAAACTCGGTTAATTTGTTGTACAAATACGTTGCTGCAGCACCAATACCACGCTCAGGATCGGTCATGGAACTAAGATTGTTGCGCGTGTAAAATCCAACCAAATCATCAATCGTTTGTTTCAGATTTGCGACCGAAATTTCGTTCACAGCACGGCTGATGTTTGCGTCACGATGCTGAATCACTTGTCCCGAAACAACGAACGGAAGCAAAAAGAACGGAAAAAGAATAATGTGTTTCATGTCTTTTTTTATTAACTGGCTACAAAGATACGAAAAAAAATAATTTTGCAATTTCAAAAAAAAATCGTACTTTTGCATTTGGAGAAGAATACCAATCAAAATATATTTACGCATGAAAAAATTTTTTAAAACGGTATTGCTGATTTTTGCAATAAGCATAGTATTTGTCGGCTGTAACACACGAACAGAAAACGCATCACTTGTCAATCGATGGATGTCTCAAAATGTAGCAGCTTTAGGCTTGATATTTGAAGATCCTGAAAATCCGCCTTCCTTTTTTATACAATTGGATGTTGTCGATGTACTATCGCATCTTATGACTAATGTAATGAATAGATTTATTTTTGATTTTCGTGATGGCGAGACAATGATTTTGACGACTATCGATGGTTTTTCTTCTTACGAAACAACCTATACTATTGATGATATATTCCTCACTATTGCACGCGGTAATCAGATTTTGGGTGGAATTTATCACATTTCGGGAAATACGTTAAATTGGTCTGTTTCTTTGCAATTCCTGCTTGATTTCTTCAAGGAATTTGACTTGGAGACAGATTTTTTTAGAGAACTCGACCTTGGAGATCTTCTTGGAGATCTTGGGTTTGAGGAAGAGAACATAAGGTTAAAAGACGCCACCATTCGTATGGAGCTTAGAAAACTTTAGTTGATCTTCACTTTAACTTGCGGACATTTTTCAAAGATTTCCTCAATAAAAGGCTTGGCTTGTATGCGAATTGTACGCGATGGCATATCAAGTGTGCAGTTGTTCTCGTTATCAACAATTTGCAAACCTAATGTGGATTGTCCCGGGTATTGCGTAGCTAAAGTTTTCAATATATCGGTAAAAGATGTAGTAATGCTGTCTGTGTTTGCAATCAGTTGCAATGTTTTTGTGTTTTTATCCAATAAATTTTCACGCAAACTGATTTTTTTGAGTTTTAGTTCAAACGTGTCCTCAATTGTTCTGCCTTCGGCTTCAGCTCTTTGACGTTCGTCGTAACGAATAAAGCGCTTATCTACTTTGGCTTCTACAAATACAAACGAGTGCTGGATTAAATCGTTTCGGAAATTCACATAATCTTGTGTAAACAGCGTGATATCTACCGAATCATCAAAATCTTGAAATGTAACTCGTCCGTAATTTGTGCCTTTTTTTGAAATCAAATGTTCGGCATTTGTTATCATTGCGATAAACCTCAGATCTTTATTTTGCAGGGGTTTTAAGTCTGTTTTCAAATTCGGAATTGTACAGTTTGCAAACATGTCCTGTTCAAATTTGTAGTCGTCCAAAGGATGTCCGGAAATAAAAAATCCGGTTACATCTTTTTCATTTTGGAGTTCGACAATTTTAGGCCAAGGTTCGCAGTACGGAATTTGCGGATCGGAAACTTCGATGTCTCCCGCTTCCTCGCCAAAAAGAGATATTTGTGCAGAGTTTTTGTTGGCTTGATATTTGCTTGCAAAACTTACTAAACTATCCAAAAATAGCGATTCGTCAGGATTTTGAAAGAAAAACTGTGCACGATGAATGTTTTTGAAGCTGTCGAATGCGCCTGCTTTTGCAAGTCCTTCGAAACAGCGTTTATTGAATTTTTGCAAATTGATGCGTTTTGCAAAATCAAAAACAGAAGTGTATGCACCGTTTTCTTTTCGTTCTTCGATCAGCGTTTCCACAGCACCTTCGCCGACACCTTTAACGGCAGCCAGTCCGAAGCGGATTGCGCCTGCTGCGTTGACCGTAAAATCCGCTTGACTTTCATTCACATCCGGACTCAGCAACGGGATTTTCATCCGCTTGCATTCGTCCATCAAAAACCCGATTTTACTAACATTATTAAGATCATTGGTCAGTGATGCCGCCATAAATTCTGCAGGATAATGGGCTTTCAAATATGCACTTTGATAAGCAATATGAGCATAGCACGTTGCATGAGATTTATTAAATGCATATTCTGCAAAAGCTTCCCAATCCTTCCAGATTTTTTGACAAATTTTTTCGTCATGTCCATTGTCTTTACAGCCTTCCGTAAACTTTGGATGCATTTTTTCCAACACCGCTTTTTGCTTTTTTCCCATGGCTTTACGCAAGGTGTCGGCGTCGCCTTTGGTAAAATTCGCCAATTTCTGCGAAAGCAGCATCACTTGTTCTTGATACACGGTAACACCGTAGGTTTCTTCCAAAAATTCATCCATGCCTTGCAGGTCGTAAGAAATAGACTCTTGTCCATGTTTACGTCTTACGAAAGACGGAATATAATCCATTGGTCCCGGGCGATATAGGGCATTCATTGCAATCAAATCCTCAAAACGGGTTGGTTTTAGCTGTCTCAGCCATTTTCGCATACCATCCGATTCAAACTGAAATATTGATGTGGTTTCGCCTCTGGCAAACAGTTCGTAAGTTGAAGCATCATCAAAAGGAATGGCTTCAATATCAATGTCGATATTGTGCCGAAGTTTAATGTTTTTCAGCGTATTTTTGATGATGTTCAGCGTGCTCAGTCCTAAAAAATCCATTTTGAGCAATCCCGCATCTTCAACAAGTTTGCCTTCGAACTGCACGACCGGCATATCCGTTCCTTTGGCAGCACTCACAGGAACGACATCCATCAAATCTTCCGGCGAAATAATCATGCCGCAAGCATGAACGCCCGTGTTGCGGATACTTCCTTCTAGTTCTATAGCATGTTGCAACGTTCTACGAATCGTATCGTTCGAGCTTTCCTTTTCTTTGGCTAAATCTGCGCTTTCTTTGAATGCGTGTTCAAGCGTAGTTCCGGGTCTGTCGGGAACCAAATTCGACAAACGATTTGATTCGTTCAACGGCAAATCAAGCACACGAGCCACATCTTTGATAGAGTTTTTGGCTCCCATTGTTCCCAATGTAACAACCTGAGCAACACGTTCTTTTCCATATTTTTCAACCACATATTGAATGACTTTTTCACGACCTTCATCGTCAAAATCAATATCCATATCGGGCAAAGAAATTCGGTCGGGATTTAAAAAACGTTCAAAAAGCAAATTGTATTTTATCGGATCAATATTCGTGATTTTAAGCGCGTATGCAATTGCCGAACCCGCCGCAGAACCTCGTCCCGGACCAACCAAAACGCCCATTTCACGTGCTTCGCGAATGAAATCCCAAACAATCAAAAAATAACCGGGATATCCCATTTTTTCAATCGTATCCAATTCGAAATTTAATCGCTCCAAGATTTCTTCCGGAATAGGATTGCCCCAACGCTCTTTCGCTCCGTCAATGGTGAGTTTTCGTAGATAGTCCATCTCGGTAGAAAACCCTTCGGGTAATGGAAATTTCGGTAAAATAACCTCGCGTTTAATTTCAAAATTTTCGATTTTATTGACAATGTCCTGTGTGTTGGAAATGGCTTTGGGATAGTCCGCAAAAAGCACTGTCATTTCTTCCGGCGATTTTAGGTATTCTTCGCCGGTATATTGCATTTGTCGTTGTTCGCCAAGTTTTTTTCCGGTATTTAAACACACCAAAATTTGATGTGCTGTAAAATCGGTTTTGTTCACAAAATGCACATCGTTTGAGGCAATAATTTTAATGTTGTGTTTTTTGGAAAGTTCGACCAGCATTGGATTTACACGCTGCTGGTCTTCCATGCCGTGATTTTGCATTTCCAAATAAAAATCCTCGCCGAAAATATCTACATATTCTTGTAGGGCTTTTTCCGCACGCTCATGCATACCGGCATCAAGCAATCTCGGAATTTCGCCACCCAAACAAGCCGAAAGGCAGATCAAGCCCTCGCTGTATTTCTGCAAGATTTCCTTGTCAATCCGCGGTCGATAATAAAATCCTTCTAAGTGTCCCAACGAGCAAAGTCGACATAAATTTTGATAACCTTGTTGATTCTTTGCCAATAAAATGAGATGATGCGAGCCACTTTCTTCGGCATCTTTTCGGTCGTGTCGACTTCCTTTTGCCACATAAACTTCGCATCCGATAATAGGTTTTATTCCGATTTTTTTGGCTTGCGAATGAAAATCAAACACGCCGAACATCGAGCCATGGTCGGTGATTGCAAGCGATTCCATGCCAAGTTCTTTGGCGCGTTTGAGTATTTTGGCAACATCGGCTTGTCCGTCAAGAATGGAATATTGGGTGTGGACGTGGAGGTGTGTAAACATAAAGTGACCGTCATTGCGGGCTTGACCTGCAATCCCCTTGCTATGGGATTGGCTTCGCCGAGCCCTTCGGGGTTCCCGCCTTCGCGGGAATGACGTGGTGTTAAATGGTTAAAATATCCTTTTCCTTTATTGCAAAAACCTGATCAACATTCTCAATAAACTTGTTCGTCAAATCCTGAATGTCCTTTTCCAAAAGTTTGTTTTCGTCTTCGGAAATGGTTTTGTCTTTTTCGAGTTTTTTGGCGGCTTCATTTCCATCACGACGAATGTTGCGAACAGCAATTTTTGCTTTTTCTGTTTCTTCTTTGGCTTTTTTTACCAATTCTTTACGGCGTTCTTCGGTCAATGGAGGAACACTGATACGAATAATTTCGCCCGTGTTTTGAGGTGTAAAACCTAAATTTGCAGCAAGAATCGCTTTTTCGATTTCTTTCAACATCGTTTTTTCCCAGGGTTGAATATTGATGGTTTTCGGATCAGGTGTGTTGATACTCGCCACCTGATCAATCGGCGTAGGAGAGCCGTAATAATCGACCATAAGTCCTTGCAGCATTTGCGGAGACGCTTTACCTGCACGGATTTTCGTCAATTCTTTTTCTAAGTGCTGAATCGCACCTTGCATTTGTTCTTTGTGCTTTTCGATGCACGCTTTGGATTCAGGAGTCATAATCGTGAAATTTTTTACAAAGATACGAAATTATTTTAGATATTTCAATCCGGCTCGAACGCAATAATTCAAAAAATAATACAAACTCTTGAAAATGCCGAATTTTTCAACATTTCGATAAATGTTCCACGTCCATTTTGCCGCTTGAGTCTTATTGTCGGATATGGAGTTTTTTCTGATACGATACAAGATTTCCACCGAGTTTGTGTTTTGTGCTATATAACCTTTTTTCAAAATTTCCAACCACAAAACAAAATCTTCATAATTGATGTTTTGCAAATAAATTTTTCCAACTTTTTTTGTGTCGTATAGTCCTGCCGAATTTCGAATACAGTTTTCTTTCAAAAGCCTCTTGTAAGTGGCTATTTTCGGTGCAATAACCACACGGTTTTTTCGTTTTCCGTCTTCATTTATTTTTTCATGATTGGAAAAAACTATAGCGGTTTTTTCGTCGGAAAAAAGTTTGATTTGTTCTTCTAATTTTGTCGGAAACCAAACATCATCGCTATCCAAAAAAGCAATAAATCGACCGTTTGCTTTTTCGATGGCAATATTTCTCGGAATAACCGGACTTCCCGTAGGAAAGTCCGGTTTAAAATATCGAATTCTATTATCTTTTTCGCAATATGAACGAATAATTTCTGCGGAATTATCGGTTGAACAATCATCAACAACAAACATTTCCCAGTTTTGATAAGATTGTGCCAACACGGATTCTATTGCCTCGCCGATGTATTTTTCATCGTTGTAGCAAGGTGTTACAATAGAAATTAAGTCGTTCATTTAGACACATTTTTTGCAAAGGTACAATTTTTTTTGGAAAATTTCAGATTTTTTTCGTATCTTTGTACTTTTTTTGATAAAAAATAGAAACAAAAATATTTAACAAAAACAAAAAACAATGAAAAAACTTATCAAGTTCGCCTTTTTAGGCGTTGCAATGCTCGGCGTTACACTTGCCGGATGTAGCAGAGAAGAGCAGTCGTCGCTCAACATTGACGACATCACGACATTCACAAGAATCGTGGGAACAGTTAATTACAGTGCCGGTCAAAACTTCCAAAACGGTCAGTTCATTGAATTAACCGGAACCCCTACGGGTAGAGTTGTTTTCGTAGAAGTACCTCACACTGCCTTAGGTGGCTCTACCGGAAGCAAAGTATTCACAACAACAGTAAGTGCTGATGGCACATTTGACATTGAGATTCCGCTTGTAACACCTACAGCTAACGTTTCTGTTTTTGCAGAGCCGTTTCAAGCAACATTTAGAGAGTTCGAGTCTGTAAGCAGTGCAGGAACTCCACAATTCAAGTCAACAAATGCTTTGTTTCATATGAGCTCACCACAGTCGGTGACTGTTCAACGTAATAATGCAAATGTAGCACATTTGGTTTATGGACACACCCTTCTTGAAAATGAGGACGTTATTAATTTCAACACAACCATTACATTGTCCGGAAGAATAGGTCAAGCCACCGCAAGAGACACGACTGCGGCAGGTGCTTTTTACGCATTAAGATCAGGCTTGCTAACGCTATTAGAGATTAGCTATTTTGATGCTTCTGGCTACGTTACCACACGCACATTTGGAGCTGCCACGAACAGCGAAGGAGTTTATACGATTACTATCCCTGCATGGAGAGATGTCTCACACATAGGTGTAACAGTCAATGGTGTTCCTTTCGCAGGAAACTTCACACATTTCTATAGCGTACCTCGTGATGGCGAACCTAACGCTCAAGCCTCAATGTCTCTAACTGGCTATTTCTCTGCAACTACAACTTCTGCAGATATTCACAACATTCTTTTTGGCGGAGCTGTAAACCATCTTCCTGAAGCGTCTCCAGACGACAGCAGGCTTCGATACAATTTCACCCCAGCCCCTGACGGACAAATACCTGCAGACAGAAATCAGTTTAATCCTTTGTGGTGGACTACAAGTACAGATTTTGTAGTAGTACAATAACCCCCTTAAATCACAATAGCTATGAGAAAAATAATTTTAATCAGCATAGCGTGTCTTCTCAGTTTTAAGGGATTGCACGCTGAAGAAAACGTTCGGCGCTTTGCTCCCGAGCAAGGTCAGTTTTCTATTGGCTTTGATGTGACTCCAATTTTCAATTTTGCAGGCAACATCTTTAACAACACAGTTAACAATACATTGGATCCGCTTTCAGGAACTCCGGTGTGGGACAATAGCAGAGCTGTACTTTTGCCATCTGCTTCTATTATGGGAAAATATATGTTTACCAACAATATCGCATTTACTGCTAATATTGGTTTGATTGGGCATAATGTGGCTACAAGAATGTATGTCCGAGATGACAGGGCAGACTTGTTAGATCCATTCAACGAGAATAGACTTATTGATGTTCGACGCGTAAGACAAAACGGTTTTAGCATGTTGCTTGGAGCCGAATACCGCATTGGTGAAGGACGCATTCAAGGTATTTTTGGTGGAGGTTTTATGTTTGCTTCCGTAAGAAATCGCACTGCTTTTGAGTGGGCAAACCAAATGACAGAAATTAACCAAAACCCGACAACCTCCAGCTTCCCGGGAGCATTTACAGGCGGTCATCGTACGTTGGAAACATTTTCAGGTAATCCAACCATTTGGTGGGGACTTGCTACACACGCAGGAGTAGAGTATTTTATTGCACCAAGAGTATCTCTCGGAGCAACTGTAAATCTTTATCTTCTTCGTGAAAGAGGTGCTCAAACCTATACAAAAACCGAGCGCTTCGTTGAAGCTACTAACCGTGTTGAAACATGGACAACTTTGAACTCGCCGGGCGATAGAGCGACTCGTTGGGGTACTGAAAACCTTGGAGGATCATTGTTTATTTCGTTCTGGTTCTAAGAATTTTTAACAATCTAATCAAAAAAAAACGAGGTGCTTGCATCTCGTTTTTTTGTAAAAAAAGGAAAAAACAACAGTTTTATGGACAAATTCCAAAAAAATTCGTATCTTTGTAGGTTAAAAGTATTTTTATGAAAAACGAAGACATCGCTTTAAAATACAGTCCGCAGGACATCGAAGATAAATGGTACAAGCATTGGTTGGATAAAAATTATTTTCACTCCGAGCCCGATGACCGAGAACCATATTGCATTGTGATTCCTCCACCAAACGTTACGGGTGTGCTTCACATGGGACACATGCTCAACAATACCATTCAAGATGTTTTGGTGCGTCGTGCACGAATGCAAGGCAAAAATGCCTGCTGGGTTCCGGGAACAGACCATGCCTCAATCGCTACCGAAGCCAAGGTTGTAGCAAAGTTAAAAGAAGAGGGCATTGATAAAAAAGACTTAGCCCGTGACGAATTTTTGAAGCACGCTTGGGAATGGAAAGAAAAGCACGGTGGGATTATTTTGGAGCAACTCAAAAAATTAGGCGCTTCGTGCGATTGGGAACGCACCATGTTCACGATGGACGAAGATTTGTACGAATCTGTGATTGATGTGTTTATCGATCTTTACGAAAAAGGACTGATTTATCGCGGTGTCCGAATGGTGAATTGGGATCCGAGTGCACTGACAGCCGTTTCCGACGAAGAGGTTATTCACAAAGAAATTCAAAGCAAACTTTATCACATCAAATATCCGATAGTTGATAACACCCGTCATTGCGGGCTTGACCCGCAACCCCCTCATTCAGTGGATTCCGGCTTTCGCCGGAATGACGGCACTGTTGTTTGCAATGACGAATACATAACTATCGCAACCACACGCCCGGAAACGATTTTAGGCGATACCGCTGTGTGTTGTCATCCCGAAGATGAGCGGTTTTTGCATCTCAAAGGAAAGTCCGTGCTTATCCCGCTTGTCAATCGCGAAATTCCAATTATTTTTGACGAATATGTGGATCGTGAATTTGGTACCGGTTGCTTGAAAATCACACCGGCACACGATGTTAACGATTATCATATCGGCATCAAACACAAATTGCCGAGCATCGATATTTTCAACGATAACGGAACGATTCATGAAAAAATCGGCTTGTATGCCGGAAAAGATCGTTTTGTTGTTCGTAAAGAAATCGCCAAAGACCTTGAAAATGCAGGCTTTTTAGCAAAAATCGAAGATTACGTCAACAAAGTTGGTTTTTCCGAGCGCACCGATGCAGTAATCGAACCAAAACTTTCGTTGCAATGGTTTTTGAAAATGGAAAATCTCGCCAAACCAGCGTTAGACGTGGTTATGGACGACACCATACAATTTCATCCGACCAAATTCAAAAACACCTATCGCCATTGGATGGAAAACGTAAAAGATTGGTGTATTTCCCGCCAATTATGGTGGGGACAGCGAATTCCGGCATTTTATGCACCAAATGGTGATTTTGTGGTCGCCAAAACCAAAGAGGAAGCCCTTGCGAAAATGAATAGTATGGGCTATTGTAAAAACCCTCTACAAATCAACGATCTCAAACAAGACGAAGACGTTTTAGATACCTGGTTTTCGTCTTGGCTCTGGCCGATTTCCGTTTTTGACGGCATCCGAAATCCCAACAACGAAAACATCAGATATTACTATCCAACGAACGACTTGGTAACTGCTCCTGAAATTTTGTTTTTCTGGGTGGCTCGAATGATTGTCGCAGGTTTGGAGTATCAAAAAGAAATTCCGTTCAAAAATGTGTATTTGACAGGCATTGTCCGGGATAAAATCGGACGAAAAATGTCGAAATCTTTAGGGAATTCGCCTGATCCGTTGGATTTAATTAAAATTTACGGTGCAGACGGTGTGCGTGTCGGCATGCTCCTCACCTCCCCTGCCGGAAACGATTTGCCGTTTGACAAATCACTTTGCGAACAAGGCAGAAACTTTTGCAACAAAATTTGGAATGCGATGCGTTTGGTGAACGGCTGGGAAGTTTCTCAAACTATCGAACAGCCCGAATATGCTAAAGTTTCCATTGATTGGTTTGATGCAAAATTGAATGAACAAATCACCATTATTGAAGATCATTTTGCAAAATATCGTTTGAGTGATGCACTCATGACAACCTACAAATTGGTTTGGGACGATTTTTGTTCGTGGTATTTGGAAATGATTAAGCCTGCGTATTTACAGCCGATTGATGCAATCACTCATCAAAAAACTATTGAATTTTTTGACAAATTAGCACAACTTTTGCACCCGTTTATGCCGTTTATCACGGAAGAAATTTGGCATATTTTGGGTGAGAAAAAAGAAGATATTATTATCTCAAATATGCCGAAGTCAGTGAGTTTTGATAAGTCTTTGATTGATAAATTCGATATTGCACAACACGTCATTACGGAAATTCGAACCATTCGCAAAGAAAAAAACATTCCACAAAAAGAAGCGATAATCCTGTTTGTAAAGAAAAACAACGAACAGCCCGAAACCCTTTTTGACAGTGTGGTTCAAAAAATTTGCAATCTCGAAAAAATCGAATACATTTCCCAAAAATTAGAAAACGCATCAACATTTATCGTCAAATCAACGGAATTTTTTATTCCGCTTGGCGATAAAATTGATAAGGACGTAGAAAAAACCAAACTTTTGGCAGACCTCAAACAAGCCGAAAACCTACTTCGTTCCACGCAAGCCAAGCTTTCGAATGAGCGTTTTGTGAGTAGCGCATCCGAGCAAGTTATCGCCATGGAACGCAAAAAACAAAGCGACGCCCAACAAAAAATAGATGTGATTACCAAACAACTCGAACAACTGAACTAAATCATGAAAAAGATCCATAAACTCATCGTCAAAGCCTTTATCGGCCCGTTGATTGTAACATTTTTCATTTCGATGTTGGTGTTGCTCATGCAATTTCTTTGGAAATACATTGATGATTTGATGGGTAAAGGCTTGGAATTGCACCTTATTTTGCAGTTTTTGTGGTACACCTCGCTAACTTTGGTGCCGTTAGCCTTGCCGATTACCGTGCTTTTAGCCTCATTGATGACGCTTGGAAACTTGGGTGAGCACTATGAGTTGGTTGCCGCAAAATCGTCCGGAATTTCCTTGCAAAAATTGATGCGTCCATTGTTTGTTTTTGTCTTTGGAATTGCTGTTGTTGCGTTTGTTTTTTCCAACAACGTTTTTCCCTATGCATTTCAGAGATATCGAACGTTGCTTCACGATATTCAAATGACAAAACCGGCTCTGAATATCGTGGAAGGCGAGTATTACAGTCTTATTGACGGCTTTGTGATCCGTTTCGACCGAAAAGAGAGAGATGGACAAACCATACACGGCGTGAAAATTTTCGACCACACCGAGGGCACAGGAAACACCCGATTAACCATGGCAAGGTCCGGAATCATGCGGACAACCAGCGACGAACAATGGCTGCAATTCACACTTTTCGACGGCCATTCTTATTCCGAAGATGTGAGAGAGTGGCAAAACCGCCACAGACGCCCGTTTACGAGAGTACAGTTCGAAGAACAAGTTATTCGATTTGATCTTTCTTCGTTCGAAATGAATCGCTCGGAAGAAAGCTTGTTTCAAAATGACAGAAGGGGAATGCGGTTAGGCCAACTTGAAAAGGCTATTGATTCCTTACGTGAACTATATGCAGTTAGAGTAGATGAAATACAAAGGCTTGTTTCTCAGCATCATTTCTTCCAAACATTTTATGATGATTCTTTGGTTGTCGAACCGAAAAGACTTCTGAATTTATCTCAGGAATCTTTGTTGGAAAGCATTTTGGAATTAGCCTTTGGACAGGCAAGTTCTGTGCTTCTCGATATTCAACATCACGTACGGGAACTTCAAAATCGCGAAGCACACATCAACAATCATGAAATAGAATGGCATCGAAAATTTGCGCTTCCCTTTGCTTGTATCTTGTTGTTTTTGATTGGTGCTCCTCTCGGAGCCATTGTTCGACGAGGCGGCTTGGGTATGCCTATTGTGATGGGCGTTATCATTTTTATCGCATATTTTGCAATATCAATCATCGGCGAACAATCGGTTGGTACAACCGCTCTTCCGGCGTGGAGAGGTATGTGGATATCCACTTTTATCTTTTTGCCGATTGGTATTTTCTTGCTAATGAAAGCCACTATGGACTCCGCATTTCTTGACGAAGATGTGTGGCGAAGAAAGTTTTTAAAATTGTTTGGAAAAGGAGATTAAAATGAACCTTTTCGATGATCCAAAACAACGTATCAAACAACTCTCGGACGAGTTAAATCAACACAATTACAACTATTATGTGTTGGACAAACCAACTATTTCCGATTTTGAGTTTGACGCCCTTTTGCAGGAATTAATCTTGCTCGAAAAAGCTTATCCCGACTATATTTTACCAGGCTCTCCAACCAAGCGTGTCGGCGGAGAGGTGACCAAAATTTTTCAATCCGTTAAACATCGCTATCCGATGCTCTCGCTCGGAAATACCTATTCCTTTGAGGATTTAAGAGATTTCGACGAGCGGATAAAAAAATTGGTTACGCGTGATTTTTCGTATATTTGCGAGTTGAAATACGATGGTGTTGCTATCGGATTGCGCTACGAAAATGGGCTTTTGACACAGGCTGTAACTCGAGGCGACGGCATCAAAGGCGATGATGTCACCAACAATGTGAAAACGATTCAAACCATTCCGTTAAAGTTAAATGGAAATGATTTTCCTAGTGATTTCGAAATCCGCGGTGAAATCATGATGTCACACAAATCCTTCGAAAATCTCAATAAATCAAGAGAAGCAGAAGGTGAAGAATCATTCGCAAATCCAAGAAACGCCGCTTCAGGAAGTTTGAAATTGCAAGATTCCCGAGAGGTTGCCAAACGAAAACTAGACTGCTTTCTCTACTTTTTGTTGGGGGATCAATGGAAAGAAAAAACACATGAAGAACGTTTAAAAAAAGCCCAAAACATGGGTTTCAACGTTGGGCATTTCTTCAAAAAATGTGCAAATCTTGACGAAGTTTTTGATTTTATCCAAACATGGGATGTTGAACGAAAAAAATTGCCGTTTGATATTGATGGAATCGTCATCAAAGTGAACGAAATCGAACTTTGGGATACCCTTGGATACACAGCAAAGTCGCCACGTTGGGCGATTTCTTATAAGTTTAAAGCCGAACGTGTCGAAACAAGATTAGAGTCGGTTTCGTATCAAGTCGGCCGCACAGGGAGCGTAACGCCGGTTGCAAATTTAACACCCGTAAAATTAGCCGGAACCACTGTAAAACGAGCAAGTTTACACAATGCTGACATCATTGAAAAGTTAGATTTGCACGAATTTGACATCGTTTTTGTTGAAAAAGGCGGTGAAATTATTCCAAAAATTGTCGGCATAGACAAAAGCAAACGTGATGTTTATGCAAACAAAATTCATTTCATTACAAATTGTCCCGAATGTGGCGCACTGTTGATCAGAAATGAAGGAGAAGCCAATCATTACTGCCCGAACGAAGATCATTGTCCGCCTCAAATCAAAGGAAAGTTAGAGCATTTTATCAGTCGAAAAGCTATGAACTTAGACAGTCTCGGCGAGGGAAAAATCGAAATGCTTTACGACAGCGGGTTAGTCAAAAATGTTGCGGATTTGTTTGATTTAACCAGCGACACTTTATTCGGTTTGGAAAAAACAATTATAAGTGAAGACGGTAAAAACAAAATAATTTCATTTCGAGAAAAATCTGTTGAAAATATCCTAAACGCTCTGCAACAAGCAAAAATAGTACCATTTGAACGCGTACTATTCGCTCTCGGCATTCGATTTGTGGGTGAAACCGTTGCAAAAAAATTAGCCAGACATTTCAAAAACATTCGAAATCTTTCTAAGGCAGCCAAAGAAGACCTATTGGACATTGATGAAATCGGCGAAAAAATTGCCGATAGTGTTTTGTTGTATTTTTCAAAAGCCGAGCATTTGGAACTTATCGAAAGGCTTGCCAACAAAGGCTTGCAGTTCGAACTTCATGAAGATTTTTTAACACCGAAATCAAACATTTTAGACGGAAAAACAATCGTTGTAAGCGGTGTTTTTTCCAAGCCGAGAGATGAAATAAAAACAATTATTGAACAGCACGGTGGTAAACACACCTCGTCCATTTCGTCGCAAACATCCTATCTTTTAGCCGGCGACAAAACCGGTCCCGAGAAGTTAAAAAAGGCAGAAAAATTAAAGGTTCCGATTATTTCTGAAGCTGATTTTTTGAAAATGTTGCCGTAATCGTCATTGCGAACTGGAAAGCAGTGAAGTAATCCAGAGGTAATAGGTTGCTTCGCTACGCTCGCAATGACGGCACAAACTTAAGCCAATCTCTTGATTATTCGCAATTTATGCGTGTAAGTCCCTAAATCTTCGTTAAAAATGCCTTGGTGATCAATTTTATCCATGCGGACTTCACCGCATGCGTGAATAATTTGATTATTTCCAACCAATATCCCAACATGTATAATTTGTCCCTCGGCGTTGTCGAAAAACAGCAAATCTCCGGGCTTTGCTTCTGTGATAAGATTCACAACTTGTCCGTTTTCTGCTTGTTGTGCAGCGTCTCGAGGCAGTGAATATCCACACATTCGAAATACATTTTGTACTAATCCCGAACAGTCAATTCCAAACGGCGAACGTCCGCCCCAAAGATAGGGCGATTTCATATATTTCAGAGCCCAAAAACTAATTCTTTCGGGCGTTTGTCGGGAACATTGGTAGTCTTCGGCACCTTCAAATGTCCAAATTTCATTTTCAATTTGAAATTTTCCATTCTCGAAAAGAGGGAGTGAACTGCCCAAAAGCACAGGAATTTCGCCGGTTTCCGAGTGAACGAATGCAACCGGAGCATTCACATACGTTTTTACAGATTGATTGACGATTTGATTATACGTTTTTTCGTCAATCAAACGTAATTGTTTTTTGTCCACCCAACCTTCGTAATTGTCAAATTGTACACGAATTTTGTACCAATCTTGATACTGATCTTCTATCAAACACAACTCCCCAAACAGCAACTGCGACACTATTTCCGAACGATGTGATGCCGTTTCCCGAATAGGAATAGAACTTAATAAGCAAATAGCGTAGTTCGTCATTTTTTAGAAAAAAACTTCGCCAAATTTATTTTTGACGAAGTTTATTACATTATCTTTTTACCTTAACCTGCTAATACAAATCGAATAGGCATACTAAATTGTACACGAACCGCTCTTCCGCGTTGTTTTCCGGGAGTCCACCTCGGCATCATTGAAACCACACGAATGGCTTCTTCATCGCAACCTCCTCCTATTCCGCGGAGTACTCTAACATTGGAAACACTTCCATCTCGTTCAATAACGAATGTAACAACTACCGTTCCTTGAATTCCGGCTTCGCGAGCAATCGCAGGGAATCTTATGTTGTCTCGCAAAAATCTCTGCAACGCTGCTTCTCCACCCGGAAAACCCGGTTGATCTTCAACGATTATAAAGACCTCATTATAATCCTCTTCCGGTTCATCTTCAATTACAGGGGCAACCCACTCTACGATGGCGACATCCTGTGCAATCTCAACATCAATGTCAAGATCTTCAACCTCTATATCGTCTTCAACAATATTCAAGTCAGTTATCACTTCCTGCGGCGGCGGCGGCGGCGGCGGCGGCGGCGGTTCTACTGTTTGAATGATCATCTCATCATCTTCGACAATTTCTCGAGTTATATCTATGCCCAAATCTCGGTCGTAAGTTCTCCACTCGAAAGCGAACAGCACAAGGCCAAGCGTGAACACTAGACCGAGTTGCAAAAACAATCCTCTTTTGTTTTCAAGATCGGCTTTTTGTGTTTTTCTCTTTTCCATGACATTCTTATTTTTTGACAATTATTTTAGCGAAAACACTAGGTTCTGCGGTCCAAAGTTACAACTTTTTTTTGAAATGAACAAGTTTTTTTTGCAAATTTTTTTTATTGTTAGTTTATTTTGCTCATTTTCAGCTACAAACAAGATTGTATATATTCTCCCAAAATGTCGATTGCCACTTGATTTTGCCCGCCCTCCGGAATAATAATATTGGCAAAGCGTTTGCTGGGTTCTATGAATTGTGCATGCATGAGTTTAACTTTTTTCTCGTAATGTTCCATTGCCTCCGGAAAAGTTCGTCCGCGCTCTTGTGTGTCGCGACGCATAATCCGCATCACACGATCGTCGGCTTCTGCGTCTACAAACACTTTTATATCTAAGCGTTTCAGGATTTCGGGTTGTGTGAAAATCAAAATACCTTCAACGATAATTACTTTTTGCGGACTAATCGTTGTGGTTTCTTTCAAACGACTTGTTGTGATGTATTCATAGTGCGGCATTTCGATAGATTTTCCGGCTCTGAGTTCATCCAAATGTTTTACTAGCAAATCAAATTCAATAGCATCCGGATGATCGAAATTGTGCTGTTTGATTTGTTCCGGAGTGAAGTATCCCGTGTCTTTGTAATAAGCGTCTTGCGACACGATGGCTACGCTTCCTTTCGGGAATAGGTTTTCTGTGATTTTTTTTACGACGGTGGTTTTTCCTGATCCTGATCCGCCGGCAATTCCGATGATGATCATGTTAGTTTATTTTGTGTGTAGAGAGGCTATTAATCGCCTCTCTATGTCAGTTTTCAATTCAACATAGCTGTCGTAGTTCAACCAGTCTCCGGTGTTGAAATAGGTTGATGCTTCGGAAAGATTGATTTCTAACGGTAAATGACGATGTCCGAAAATAAAATACTTTACATCGGAGTTTTTTTCTAAGTACTCTTTGCAAAAACCGTACAACGACTCTTTTTCAACGGATGTAAAAGCAGCATCATTTTTTCCTGTTTTTGCACGGCTTTTTCGCGAAAGAAAATTTGCCAAACCGATCCCGATCCAAGGATGCAAAGCTGCAAACATGCGTTGTTTGGTTCGACAGGCAAACACGCCTTTGATAAATTTATAACCCCAATCTCCCCAGCCTAAACCATCTCCATGCCCAACAAAACAAAGGGTTTCATTGATTTTGAAAAGTTGAGGTTTGTGATAAATTTTTAGACCTATTTCGTTTTCCAAATAGCCAAACGTCCACAAATCGTGATTGCCGACAAACATGCGTATATCTATTCCGCTGTCTGCCATTTCGGCTAATTTTCCAAGCATTCTCACATGTCCTTTCGGAACAACATGTTTGTATTCGAACCAAAAATCAAAAATATCGCCGAGCAAAAAAACTGCTTGTGCATCTTTCGAAACATCGTCTAACCATTGAATAATCCGCTTTTCACGAGAAATGCTTTCCTTTGTATTCGGCACGCCAAGATGAAAATCTGAGGCAAAGTAGATTTTTTGTTTGGGGTTTAGTGATATGTTTTCGATGGTTGTCATTTTTGATTTTTTGTTGAGACGCACGGCCGTGCGTCTTTACGATTAATGATCGGCATCAACACTAGCGCCAATAATCCACCAATAACAACAATCATGTTTTGCGATGTCCAAATGAGCCAGCCAAGTGCAAACCCGATAGGCTCTGCTATGCCGTAAAGAAGCAGTGTGTTGGCAATAATAACCGGATAAAGTCCTATGCCGCCCGGAGTTACAACTATGCCGATCGTTCCGAATACCATACAGGCCAAACCTGCACTCATCGGAAGATTTGATGTTTCCGAAACAGCAAAAAACACGATGTAGGCCATCAAATAATAGCATATCCAAAGTCCGATGGTGTAAAGAATAAACAACCATCTTTTTTTCATGTGTTTCAGTGAAATCAAGCCTTGCCAAAAATACAAGATCAATATTTTCACCTTTCTGTACACACGCATATGAGCAATTTTTTTTCGCAAGAAAAAAACAAAAAAGCCAAATGCCAAAATGATCAAACTTGTCACAAACACAAGCCTTCTAATAAATTCCGGATTGGAAATTTTCTCGTATAGTCCGGAAAAATTTTCCATAGCAAACCCTGACAAATGCTCAAACTCCACTGCTAATGTTACAAACAGCAAAATAAGAAAACAGAGCATATCCACCGCTCTTTCCGTGATTACGGTTCCGATGGATTTTGCCGTTGGTATATTTTCGTGCTTATCCAATAGTCCGCAACGCGCAACTTCACCCAGTCTTGGAAATGCTAAATTCGCAAAATAGCCCACCATTACTGCCATTAAAACGTTTTTGGTTTTCGGAAAATAATTCATGGGTTGCAATTGCATTTTCCAGCGTTTAGCTCGAATCCAAAAACTGACAACTCCAAAAATCAAGGCTATTCCTACAAAACTGTAATTTGCATTTCGAAAAGACTCCAGAATTAGTCCGCGATATTCAGCGTCTAAATCTTTTATAAACCACCACGTAATGAAAATTCCCAATCCCAAAAAAAGAGAAAATTTCAAAATGTTTTTCAAGAATGGGGCGTTTTTCATTTCGACTTAAATCTTGTTGTCAACCGGAAAAACAAGTGTTGGCGTGAACGTTTTTGCTTTTTCAAAATCCATAGCACAGTACGAAACAATGATGACCAAATCACCCACATTTACTTTATGTGCTGCAGCTCCGTTGAGTCCGATTTTTCCGCTACCTCGCTCGGCTTTGATTACATAAGTGTCGAAACGTTCGCCATTTGTGATGTTGTAAATGTGTACACGTTCGTTTTCGATGAGATTTGCGGCATCGATAAGATTTGCGTCTATCTCAATACTGCCGATATAATGCAGATTTGCGTGCGTAACGATTGCACGGTGAATTTTTGATTTGAGTATGTCTATTTGCATAACGAGTGCAAAGATACGAAAAAATTTTATAATGCGTTCCGAATTTCGTCCAAAAATTCTATTTTTGCGGTTTCAAATGAAAAATCAGACTGCTGTTCTATTTTTTGGCACAAATTTTTCATGCCGAACACATCCAAGTTTTCCATTAAGCTTATTTCGTCCCGTTGCGGATTTTGTGTGTGTTTGGATTTGAGGTATTGCAAAATTCGGAGTGCATCGAATTTTTCGTGGCAAAATTTTTGAAGCTGGGCGTCTGTTTTGGAATTGGACTTCAGTTTTTGATAATCTTCTTGCAAAAAATAAGATTCGAAGTTTTGGTAGATGTTTGCGATTTCGTTCCAAAGTTTTGGAGAATAAATTGGATAACTATCCCAATTTCCGGCAACGCCTTTTATCAGTGCCGGACCTGTTCCAAAAAAAACTCTGTCGCTTAGGCGGTTGCTCGGATAGACAAAAACAGAACTTTTGGTTTCAACGTGTCCGATTTTACTTAATTGTTGCAAAAAATAAAAATCTTCTCCGCTTTTTTTGGGAGCCATTCCACCCATTTTTCGATATGCATCGACACGCACCGCCATTGCGCTTCCCAGTGCTGTAAACGCGTATGGGCTTCCAATTCTAACGAGGTTTTTGAGATAACAACGCATGTAGATTTCGTAACGCAGAATGGCACGGTTTTCGGCTTCGTTTTCGGTTAATTTGTGATAATAGGGATTGGATAATGCGACAATGGGCAAGGTAGAGGTGACCCTTGCGGTCACCCGATTTGGAAGAGGACAAGCCTCGCCCCTACGGGGTTGTTCAAAAATGTTTTTTACAGACTCGAAATATGCAGACGGATACTCGGTATCAGCATCTAGGCTGATTATGACGTCTTCAGGGTTTGCGATTTCGTTTATTGTATCCATTAAGATTTTTCTTGCCCAACCTACACCGTGGTTTTTGGAGTCCCAACCTGTGGTGGATTTGTCGATTATTTGGATTGTAGGAAATTTTTCACGAATTTTTGCGATTGTTTTTTGATTTTGTTCGAAAATATGCCTTTTTTCAGGGTCGGTTTTGTAAATTTCGGGCTGATTTACGCAAACGTATAGCACAATTGGGGTATGAGTTTGAGCCAGTATCTGTTGAATGGTGTTTTCAACATTAGGCTCGTTCATAACGGGAAGTGCACCAAATAGATTCATGACTTGCGTTTAGATGTAAAATATTGTTCTGTTGCCGAAGTCATGGGTGTTGGAGTAAATTTTTGAACAGATTCCAAATGACGATAACCTAGTTTTTTTGCTTTTTCTACGAGATTTTTTTCGTCTTTTTCAAAGCTGTTCGGGTAGTCAAGGATAAAATACGGAATTAGTTGCTGACGCAGTCCCTGTCTGCGATTAACCTCATCAAAGTAGTGTTTAAAATCAACAAATCTATCGAAAGACGGTTTTTGCATAGCTTGCAAAACATGGTCTTCCGTGTGTTCCGGTGCAACTTTTAGCCGTCCGGAAACACAGTTTTTAATCACGTACTCTGCATATTCGTAGTCCGGATTAGAAGATTTTTTATCAAACAAATCATAGCGTATTCCGGAACCGATAAAAACTTTTTTGATTTTTTTGTGTTTGGCAACACTTTTGTAAAGGTCGATTAACGGTTTGTGATCAACATTCATGTTCTTGCAAATTGTCGGATAAATGCACGATGTTCTTTCACATTTCTCACAAATATCCTGCGCTTTGCCGTTCATTTGCCACATATTTGCCGACGGACCGCCCAAATCCGAGATATATCCTTTGAAGTCGTCCATTTTCACAACATTTTCGACCTCTTTCAGAATAGAATTTTTACTTCGACTGATAATTTGTTTACCTTGATGCAAGGCAATCGAACAAAATGCACATCCGCCAAAACAACCGCGATGGATATTTATCGAATGACGAATCATTTCGTACGCAGGAATTACACCGCGTTTTTTATATTTTGGGTGCGGGAGCCGAGTATAAGGTAGGTCATAAACGGTGTCGATTTCCGATGTGGTCATTGGTGGACATGGTGTGTTGATAACAATTTTACCCTTTTTTACAAATCCAGTTTGTGGAATATCGTGTAGAGACGCAATGCATTGCGTCTCTACATTTAATCGTCGTGCAATTTCAATAATTGGTTTTTCACCCATGCCGTAAACCAACATATCCGCACCGGATTGAATTAAAATTGAGGGCATTTTTTTGTCCTTCCAATAGTCGTAATGCTCAATTCGTCGGAGCGAAGCCTCTATTCCGCCGAGAATTACAGGCGTTTCCGGAAAAAGTTGTTTGAGAATTTTAGTGTAAACAATCGTCGGGTAATCCGGACGAAAACCTGCTTGATTGTTGGGAGTATAAGCATCATCGCTACGCAGCCGTTTCGCAGCCGTGTAGTGGTTTACCATAGAGTCCATGCATCCGGCGGTAACACCAAAAAACAATCGAGGTTTTCCAAATTTTTTGAAGTCACGCAAATCGTCTTTCCAGTTGGGTTGAGGTAAAATAGCTACTTTATAGCCTTCATGTTCCAAAACTCGACCGATTACGGCTGTTCCGAAACTTGGATGATCAACATAAGCATCGCCCGTAACAATTACAATATCAACTTCAGACCAGCCTCGTTTAAGGATTTCCTCTTTGGTGATCGGCAACCAATCGGTTATTGGACGCATGACAACGAATATTTTTCCGGAAATTTCGCCACGTGTCCTCGCAAAAGGTTTTGTATTTCAGCGAAGTCCTTGTCAAAATCGCCTGTAATTTCGAATTTTTTGAAAATTCCCGTTTCCTTTTTTTGGTAGTCAATAAATCCAATGTACAATGGGACTTGAGCTTGTTTTGCGATGTAATAAAATCCTTTTTTCCATTTGACAGTGTATTTTCGGGTGCCTTCGGGTGTAATTGTAAGAGCTAATTTTTCTTTTATATCAAATAGTTTAACGCAGTGCTCTACTGTGTTTCGGGCTTGTTTGCGATTGATAGGGATACCTCCCATATTTCGCAAAATCCGCTTGATAGGCCAAACAAAAAATTCTTTTTTAATCAAAAAATTTGCGGAAATCCCGATGCTCCAATAACCCAAACGTCCCCAAATGAAATCCCAAAAACTCGTGTGGGGAGCAACAATACACACAAATTTTTTTTCAGGCGGGACAAGTCCAACGACTTTCCACCCAAATAAATTCAAAATCCACTTTGCAAGTTTTGTTTTCATCCGTTTGCAAATTTACGCTTTTTTTTCGATATACACAAGTTTTGTTTGCAAACAAACAGATTACATCATTGATTTTTTGCGATACAAAGTTATGTTTTAGAACGGATACCCTATTCCAAAATTAAACACCAAATCTCTCATTCGGGCGTTTTGAATGACCCATTTTTCGCCGGTTGGCCTAGCAGGATCTCTCAAAGGTATCGCCATGTCTAATCGTATCACAAAAAATCCCAAGTCCCAACGAAGTCCGAAGCCTGCTCCAACAGCAAGGTCTGTTGGTATATTTCTCCACTTAAATTCACCATTTGGAAATACTTCGTCGGGATTTCGAAGCCAAACGTTTCCGGCATCTACAAACAAGGCTCCTTTAAATGCTCCCGCTATCGGAAAGCGATATTCGATATTTCCAACGATAACAATATCGCCGATACGCTCAATATTCAGCGTGTCCGGATTTGAAAAACTTCCCGGTCCAAGTCGATTCATGGGCCACGCCCTAACATTGTTGCTTCCTCCGGCAAAAAATCCTCTTTCATACGGCAAAACTATAGAATTTCCATAAGCAAATCCTACTCCGCCCATTAATCGGGTAACAATCCTTTGATTGTCGGTTAAACGCCAATGCCGTCTAAAGTCCACATCACCACGAACGTATTGCGCATAAGCCAAGTGAAGAAATTGATATTGACCTTCTGCATTTTTTTGTGCATTAATCAAATTACTAATTCCATAAAGCAAGTTTCCGGACGTTTCTACAGAAAAACGAAAGGCGTTAAAACTTCTCGCTCGACCGGACTGTTCGCCACTAAACGAAAAGCTGTATCTCGACGCAAAAATAAAGTGATCTGCATATTGCTGTTCCAGACGCCTGTTGTTTTGAGCAAAAATGGTATCTCTAAATTCCGGATTAAGAGAAATATTTACCAAGTTCACATCTAACGGGAAAAATGTATGTGTAGATTGCGGTTGTCGCCAAGAATAAGCAAAAGATGCCCCTACGACCCACCTGTTGTAGAACTCCGGTCGCCACCGATAACTATAATTTAAACTTATTACGGTTCGCGCTCGTTGTGCAAACGTTTGTCTTAAATCAAACGGAGAAATAAATCGCGGAATGTCTAAAACGGCACTTATTCCTATATCGTAGTTATCAACCCATCGCACCCGCTCTCTGTTGCCTCTATTCAAAAGGTATTGTAATTCGATGAGTCCTCGAAATCGCAAGCTAAAAATTTCGGCACCGCCAAACAAATTTCTACTTTGAAGGGAGGTGTTAACTGCCGCTCCTTGTAAGCCATCTGTTGTCATGGTTTCAAATTCTACCGCCCATGTATTCGATAATGCTTGTTGCATTTCGATTCTTGTGTTTAACAAAAACTGTGGATGATCCATACTCGTATCTATAGATTGAGGTTGAATCATGATGTTCGTAGAGCGGAATACGCTTAAATTTAACAGGTTTTCATAAGTTCGATCAACACTAATCGGGCTGAATGGAGCACCCGGCTGAATGGCTAATTTTGAGGCAATAACGCTTGGTCTTATTTGCAGTGGACGTGTGTGAATAAAGTGGTAGTTTAGAAAAGTTGTGTCTCTTCGAGATTTGGGCAAACGAATAGTTGTTGTGTCAAACTGCTTTTGTCCTATAAGGCTTGCACGTTCATCCGGAAAAATGTAAACATCTGAAAATTTGTAAATTCGGTGGTTTCCGCCGATTCTTGGCGGATTTACAATCATGGTAATATCCATTTGATAAGCATTCAACGCACTATCGATTGAAAATTCAATATGGTCTCTGCGGAAATCAAAATATCCCAAGTTTTGCAGTTTTCGTGTTATTCGCAAGCGTTCGGCTTCTAAAACTTCGACACTGTAGGGCTGTCCGGATCTTATCAAGGTTTGGTTCGACCAATCGTCGAATCGGTGCACCAAACTGTCGTCTCTCACTTCTATCGATATATTTCGATAACTGTAACCTCGCCCCGGATCTACATGAAAAACCAGTCTCATATGTTGTGATCGTCTTCTTGATGTTTGAGAAACATAATAAATTTCCGAATTGAAATGTCCGTTATTGATAAGATGCTGCCGCATTTGTCGAACAGATAGATCTGCTGCCGCGCTGTCGAAAATAATCGGAGGCTCTCCTGCCCTTTGCATAAATCTCGTCCATCGGTTGTCTCTTTCCGGATTTACCGAGTTGTACATCATCAATCTCATTGGAACCAACGCAAATCGAGCGTTGGGTTCTTGTCTTTGCAACGGGGTAAGGTCGTTTCTTAATGTTCTGTGATCACGTCTTAAGATTCTGTATTCACGCCTGGAAAGTACCGACTCTCCCGCTCTTTGTTGTGCTCTAAATTCTGTTCGTGGAAGTGTTTCAACCTCCACACTCGTTCTTCTGAGCAAATACGAACTTTCGGGCACATGTCGTGTGGTCGAACAGCTACTCAAAAATAATAAGCAAATCGCAAAAAGTCCTATGCTATATTTTAATTTCATACGAGTCCCAAATGGCTCCTACATTAAATTTTTCTCTAAATTCGCTTAATGCAGATTTTGACAGCTGAACAAAAACGGCTTGTTCTTCGTTTGGATTTGCCATTGCAACTGCAATTCCTTTAGGATCAACAACCATTGAATCTCCTCGATACATATATCCATCGCCGTCTTTTCCAACGCGATTCACACCGATACTGTATGCTAAATTTTCGATGGCTCTTGCATGCAGCAATATCCGCCAAACATTAGCACGACCTTCTGCCCACGAGGCCGTATTCAGCAAAATGTCGTAATCGTATTCTCCGTTTTTGTAGATGTTTTTGCTCCACACAGGAAATCGCAAATCGTGACAAATGTTCAGCCTAAATCGCCATCCGACATAATTTACCGTTACAATTTCTTTTCCCGGTGTGATGTGTTTTGGTTCGTCACTCATCACGAAACAATGGCGTTTGTCATAGCATTTGTACTCTCCATTCGGAAAAACAAAAAAACCTCGATTGTACAACCTGTCGTTATCCAAAATCAACACACTTCCGTAGATAGCAGTATTCAATGATTGCGCGGTTTTTTGCATCCATTGCACGGTTTTTCCATTCATGGGCTCTGCAACCTCTTTAAGAAATTTAAATCCCGTTGAAAACATTTCCGGAAGAACGATTAGTTTCGGACACCCTTCGACAGGCTCAGGGTGCGGGCTTTCGGTCCTTGAGCTTGTCGAAACGAACGCCTCAACAATTTGTTCCTCCATCTTTTTTAACGAAGCGTCTATTTTTCCCCACTCCGGCGAAAATTGGATGAGGTAAACGTCTAATTTTTCCGATTGCATAATTTTTTATTTTATTCGCTCTAGATCCACTGTAAAGTGCCGCATAATCGGCTGTTCCTTTACAATTTTGAAGCCTTTTGTGATGGTATCACGGCGATCGTAAACATTTTTCAAGGCAGCCGCAACAACATCCATGTGGTTGTTGGTATAAGTTCTGCGAGGAATTGCCAAACGCAGCAATTCTAAGTCCGGAAAACGATTTTCTCGTGTAACCGGGTCTCTATCCGCCAAAATAGCACCGATTTCAACACCTCTCACTCCGGCTTCCAAATACAGTTCCACGCCTAAAGTTTGTGCAGGAAATTCTTCACGAGGAATCTTATCCAGCACTTTTTTTGCGTCTACAAAAATCGCATGTCCTCCCGAAGGACGCTGATACGGAATACCGTATTCGTCTAATTTTTTGCCCAAATATTCTACTTGTTTGATGCGGGTTTCCAAAAAATCAAATTCTGTGCCTTCGTCTAAACCTACTGCCAAAGCGTTCATATCTCGTCCCGACATACCGCCATAAGTGATATAGCCCTCAAACATAATGTTATACACAGATGCTTTTTCAAAAATATCTTTATGTTTTGTCGCAACAAATCCACCCATGTTGACAATCGCATCTTTTTTCGAACTCATTGTCATCGCATCTGCGTGAGAAAACATTTCTTTCACAATTTCTTTCACGGTTTTGTTTTCGTAGCCTTTTTCGCGAGTTTTTATAAAATACGCGTTTTCCGCAAATCTTGCTGAGTCGAAAACGACCGGTTTGTTGTATTTGTCAGCAATGGCACGAACACCTTTGATGCATTCCATTGAAACGGGCTGTCCGCCTGCGGTGTTGTTAGTCACTGTTACCAAAAGAAACGGGACTTTGTCGGCATGCTCAGCCATAGCATTTTCCAGCTTTTTCAAATCGTGGTTGCCTTTGAACGGAGCTTCACTTTGTGTATCTTTCGCCTCGTCAACGGTTACGTCCAATGCAATCGCTTTGCGAAATTCGATATGACCTTTTGTTGTGTCAAAATGCGAGTTTCCCGGAATGATATCGCCCTCTTTCACAAGCACTGAAAATAGGACGTTTTCGGCTGCACGACCTTGATGTGTCGGCAAAAAATAATCGAAGTCTAAAATATTTTTGATCGCATTTTTCATGTTGTGATACGACCGTGCTCCGGCATAACTTTCATCGCCAAGCATCATTTCCGACCACTGTTTGTCGCTCATTGCACCCGTTCCTGAGTCGGTCAACAAATCAATAAATACATAGTCCGAATTAAGTTTGAACAAGTTGTAGTTGGCATCTTTCATCCATTTTTCGCGTTCTTCGCGTGTACTGCGACGGATAGGCTCCACCATTTTGATTTTGAAGGATTCTGCAAAGGGTAAATTCATTGTGTTTTTATTTTTTTGCAAAGATACAAAATAATTCTCAATTTTCAATTCCCGATTTTTAAATTTTCCGTATCTTTGCCACATGAAATCAAAATGGCACGTTGTACACGTTTTATCCCGAACTGAAAAAAAAGTTGCGGAAAGGCTTGAAAACAGTGGTGTAGCTGTTTATTTGCCCATACAAAAACAACTTCGCCAGTGGAGTGATCGCAAAAAGTGGGTTGGTATGGTTGTGGTTTCCGGTTATGTTTTTGTGAAAATAACCGACAGCGAACAGGTTTTTGTGCTTCAAGTTCCTGGTGTTTCGCGGTTTTTGAAGCATAATGGTATTCCGGTTTGTGTTTCCGAAACGGAAATGCAGCGTTTCAAAAATTTTGTTGAGAAAGCCGAAAATCGCAAAATTGAATTTAATACTGAAATTATTCCCGTAGGAGCTCCTATAACTATTCAAGCCGGCAGGTTTAAAGGTTTTTCCGGAGAAATTGTCGAGCATAAAAACAAGCACAAGCTTTCTGTAAAACTATCTAATTTCGGACATTTTTTTATCACCCTTTCACCTGAAGATGTTTCAATGGTTAGTGGTTAATGATAAGTGATAAAACTTCCGCTAATAATTAAACACTAATCATTAATCATTATCTCGTAATGATCGTAAACAATGGTGTTTCCACCGAATTTCTCTTTGTAAGAAATTAGCCCTTCATTCAAAAATTGTCCGCCTTTTTCGGTCGAAATTCCAAAATCAAAATAGCGATAATCCGAAAATAGTTTGTGAATAAAAAGTTCATACAAATATTCTCCGGCATACATTTTTTCACCTTCCGAAGATAGTCCTACATACTGCAAATGTGCTGCATCATTCGCCAAATAGACAACACCACCTGCTACAATTTTTTTTTCAGAATATACCGCAATCGCTTGAATATTATGCGGAAATGAGGATTTTAACAAATTTATTTCTGCTTGAGAATGAACCGGCGAAGTGCCGTGTTTTTTCATCAAATTTTCTTCAACAATCGACCAAAATGCATCAACATTCGAATGAACTTCATAACGCAAATTATGTTTTTCGGCATAGTTCAAAACTCGCGACAATCGCAATTTTGGCGATGGTTTGGATTTTTTCATACAAAATGTCGTCGAACAATTTCGAACAACTAATTTTGCATTATTTCGAAACAACGCATATAAATCTTCTTCACACGGCAATTTGTGATAAATCGAAGGAACGGTTTTGTAGTAAATTTTCTCAAAATCAAACGGTTTCAAAAACGTTTTTAATTCATCAAAAATCCCCAACACCAAACTTTGTGAAACATCAGTAGAAACAAGCAAAGAGCCATACGTCAAACCTTGATGCGAATATAAAATTTTTTCGTTGCGGTTTGCCGGCAAAAGAGCAATTAATTTTTTATTTTCAAAAACCATCAATGAAAAATCTTCAAATCGATGTGCATGATAATCCATATATGCCCGTTTGAACAAAAATGTACCGTTTTTGGATTTTTCTACAAAATCGTCCCAAATTGAAATGTCTTTTGAGGTATAGCACTTTATGGTTATGTTCAATTTTGACATGGCTTTGCAAAGATACAAAATTTTTCGTATCTTTGTAGTTTTATTTTGACAATGATGAAAAAATGGCTCAAAATTTTGTTGATTTCGCTCGGCTCAATCGTCGGGCTTTTGACGATTGTTTTTTCGATTGTGTGTTTTATTTTGTTTACGCCAAGTCAATTGACGCCGTTGGTAAACCGATTTGCCAATGATTTTTTGAATGCTGAAGTCCGGATTGAAAAAATTGATTTAGCCTATTTCTCAATTTATCCGTTTGTGCGGTTAAATATCCAAAATATCCTTATTCTTGATCAAGAAAATCCGGAAGACACATTGACATTTATTCCTTCGGCACAAGCCCAATTGAATTTTAATGAATTGGTGTTTAGAAATAATTTGATTATCACCCAGCTCGAGCTTCGCGGAGGTGTAACCAATGTGCATTTTGACGAAAACGGAAAACTGAACTGGGCTGTTTTTCCGGAAACCGAACAACGAGAAACAACTACAACCGCTTTACACTCGCTGTTCAATGCGGTTGATATACAACAAATTATCCTTAATTCGGGACGCATAAATTATCGCAACGAAAAAAAAGGGCAATCTGCATTCGTACAAAACGCAAATTTGCAGTTGAACGGCTCGTTTATCGAAAACAATTTACTTTCGGAATTATCTATACATCTGAAAAGCATTGATTATTCCGACCGCACTACCAGCCTGAGTTTGGGAGGATTTCAAACAACGTTGTCCGGCGACTTGTTTCATTCGCACGTGAACGCCATTTCCGAAGTTGTGCTAGATTCGCTTCATTACAATACCGAAGACATGAGCGTGTTTTTTCCTCAGATGACGGTAGATTTGGTGAGCGCGAGCAATTTCAACGATGGAAAAATCCGTATGCAGACAATTATTGAGCAAATTCATTTCAACCATAACGACGAGGATTTATTAAATAATTCAACCATAAACATAACCTTGTTTGCCGAATATCTTTCCGAAAATCAAAAAATTTCTATCGAAAAAGGGGCATTTTATATCAATGAAATTCCTTTTCGACTTGACGGAAATATAGAAATATTGGACACCGGATTTTTTCCGAATTTAACCTTTAACTTAGACACAACGCGGTTCTCACAAATTTATGAATTACTTCCGAATGCTGTCTCTAATATGATTTTGGAGCATGCTCAAGTCAACGACGGACAAATTTTTTGCAACGGAACAATTCTTGGAAAATTTGCGAATGGGGCCATGCCCGATATTGATGTGACGTTTGGTTTGAAAAACATGAACCTGGTTGCGCACGGCACTCAAATCGACACGCTAAATTTGGTCTCAGATGTGAAGCTTCGACTCAACGATTTGCGAAACTCAACCTTAACCGTTCGAGAGTTTTTCTATAGTGGACACTTAGGCACAGCCTCGGCTACAGCAATTGTGAACGGATTTACGGATAATCCGAAAATCGAAACACATTTGGTTACAGATTTGAATTTAAATCGCTTGTATAGAATGTTTATGGGTAGAGAAAATGCTTTTCGAACACGAGGCGCAATTCATACCAATTTAAGTGTTGAGTTTGCCTTGCATGATGTCTTGAATTTCTCGCGAGAAAAGATTTACCGAATCAGAGTTGACGGTATTGTTGAAATTGACGACCTTTTGGTTAGAAACCGACAAGACACTATTAATCTTTTTGCGGATTTTGTACGACTTCGCTTTGGCTCACATATCGACGATACAGCACTTGTACAAGGCCATGCTTTTTTCAGAACCAGCGTGCGTGTGGATAGTTTGGATTTCGTTTACAGAAATTTATACTCGGGAAATATCGCACGACTTTCGACCGGTTTTCGCGTAGAAGTTCCGACCAATGACGGCACTGTAAACACGCAAACCGCACGCATCAGTTTTCGAGGCATAAACTTTCGTATGCCGGAAGAGCGCATTCGATTGACCGCAGGACGAACGTCTGCAAATGTCAGAATTATACCGAATCCCGATAAGCCAACATCTCCCGTTGGAAGCATAAGAGCGAATATTGATTCATTATTTTTCCGCCAGCCGGGAACAGCAACAGTTCGATTGGGTTCCTCAGAACTGAATTTGGCACTAATGCCACAAAATCCGGTTGTGAGAGCAGGAGGAAGAGATAGAGACACAACCCTTGTCGCCAACGAAATTCAAGAAGAACGCCGAAGAGGTCGCTATACAGCCCTTACCGATGAACAACGCCGACAGCAGCGCATTGATCGTTTGGTGGAAATGTCGTCGGATCAGCTTATTGAAAAACTGCTGGAATACTTTACTTTTTTAGGCGATACAACCATTGATATTGCACAACTCTTTATGAGCGAATTTTCTTATGAAGGTTCTTTGGTTTTTGATACGTTCCGTTTGCGCATTCCGGATTTTCCGATTCCAATTTCAGTTTTATCAACAGAAGTCAATCTCAATCCCCGCCTGCTTTCGCTGAATAATGCAACGGTGATTATGGGCAATACGGACATGGTTGTTTCCGGAACTTTGGAAAATTTCCGTCGTGCCTTGGCTGGTCGCGGAACTTTGCGAGGACATATGGATTTGAGGTCGAATAGAGTCGATGCCAACCAATTAATGTTTGCCATGAGAGACGACCCGGCTTTGAGAGACACAACGCAACGACGTGGTAGAGGAGAAGAAGGCGGCGGCAGACGAAGCAGAGATGCCGAACCGGAGTTAAATCGCTTTGAACTCATGGACAGAGAGCGCGAAGCACGTCGTGCCGAAAGACAAGCAGGTGGGGAAAGCCGAAGACAAGGTGGACGAACAAATATCGCACAACACACAGAATCGTCTGAAGACGAGGTCTACACTGAGTTTGTCCTTGTTTCGGATAGTCTTTTAATGGCTGAAGCCAAAGAAGACCTTTCCGAACTCTCCGAGTTTGAAGCCGTTTTCGAAGCACCGCCCGAAGCATCGTTGTTTATGATTCCGGGAATATTGAATATGACTCTAAACGTAGATATAGACACGCTATTGCTTGGGCACGGCGTCATGACGAATTTGCACGGTGAAGCCGAAATTCGAGACGAGTTTTTACGATTAAACGAATTTCGATTAACAAATAGAGCCGGAGGAATGAACATTGTTTTGGCCTACCGAGCTCATAGCCTCAACGATGCAACTCTTTGGATGGACATGACCATTGAAGACACTGAGTTGCAGGCACTTCTTGATTTATACCCCGAAATTAGAGACACCTTGCCTATTTTGCAATCGCTTGAAGGACTTGTAGATTTGAATTTAACGTTAAGTTCGCATTTGGATTCCACCATGAGTGTGGATATGAATCAAACTATAGCTTCTGCAAGCATGCGTGGTCAAGATTTGGTTTTGTTGGATGACGAAAATTTTTCGAGAGTGTCAAGAATGTTGGGCTTTAGACGCCGAGACCAAAATCTGATAGATTCTTTGTCTGTCGGTGTAACTGTGGATGATGGAGTTATCGAAATTTTTCCTTTTAAACTAACCATGAACAGATATTCGTTAGCTGTTGGCGGAACTCAAAACGTGGATATGAGTTTTAATTACCACATTACCGTTTTGCGAGCACCGCCGAGATTGTTCCGTCCGGTATCCTGGGCAACAGCACTAATGAGCGGTTTAAATCTTGGTATTGATGTATCCGGAACAGGAGTAGAGGGAGACAGAATCCGATTTAGACCTACAAGTGCAAGATTTAGAGATTTGGCAACTCCGGCAACATCTATAAATATGGAACGAACTATCAATGTGCAAGAAGAGTTCCGACGACTTTTGGAACACCAGCTCGATCAAATTGTTGGAGAAACAAGCGAAAATTAATGATTTCAACCAAAAATATCCGCATCGAAGATTTCGACTACAATCTTCCTGAAGAAAGAATCGCTCTCTACCCTTTACCAGAGCGAGATGCATCAAAATTACTTGTGTATAAAAACGGACAAATTTCGGAAACGGTTTTCAAGAACATTGCAAATCAAATTCCCGAAAACGCTCTGTTGGTTTTCAACGACACAAAAGTAATTCATGCACGAATTGTAACGCACACGCCTACTGGGTCACGCATCGAAATTTTTTGTTTAGAGCCTATCCAGCCCGTTGATGCACAACTTATGTTTCAACAAAAAAATCGTTGTATTTGGAAGTGTTTTGTCGGCGGAAACCGAAAATGGAAAAACGGCATTTTGCAAATCGAGATTGATTCAAAAATCAAAAATCAAAAATCAAAAATCGTTGTTACTCGCGGGAAACAAGTTGACGATGCTTGGGAAATAATCTTCGAATGGACAGGCGATATGACCTTCGCCGAAATCCTTGATGCTATTGGTAAAATCCCTCTCCCGCCCTACATAGACCGCGAAGCCGAGGAAAGCGACGAAGATCGCTATCAAACTATTTTTGCTAAAGAAAAAGGTTCTGTCGCCGCACCAACGGCAAGTTTGCATTTTACGGAAGATGTGATGAAATCGCTCGAAAAGAGAAACATCAAAACCGCAACCCTCACGCTGCACGTTGGTGCCGGGACATTTAAACCCGTTACAAGCGAGGTCATTGGCGACCATCTCATGCACGACGAAAAAGTAATTGTTTCACAAGAATGTTTGCAAAAAATTCTCAAAGCAAAATCCGAAAACCGTCCGATTATTGCTGTCGGAACAACATCCTTGCGAAGCCTTGAATCTTTGTATTGGCTTGAGGAAAGTGCAAATCATGTGGAACAGTGGACTCCATACGAGGTGCAGGGTGTCCACGAAAACCATCTCACACCTCGTACCTCACACCTCGCATCCAAAAATCTTTCTTTTTCCACCTCCTTGATGATTAACCCAGGCTATGAATTCAAAGTGGCAAACGGCATTATCACAAACTTCCATCAACCCAAAAGCACACTGCTTCTGTTGATCTCCGCAATTGTTGGAGATGATTGGCGAAAAATTTATGATTATGCTCTTTCGCATGATTTTCGGTTTTTATCCTACGGTGACAGTAGTTTGTTATTCATGTAAAAGTGCACGAAAAATACGATATTATCGTTGTTGGCGGCGGACATGCCGGGTGTGAGGCATCTCATGCTGCTTCTGCGTTGGGAGCAAAAACGCTCTTAATTAGTATGAATATCGATAGATTGGCACAAATGTCGTGCAATCCGGCGATGGGAGGCGTGGCAAAAGGGCAAATCGTTCGGGAAATTGATGCCATGGGTGGACTTTCTGGAATTGTAACCGATCACACGATGATTCAATTCAGAATGTTGAACCGTTCGAAAGGTCCTGCGATGTGGAGTCCCCGTGCACAAAGCGATATGGTGCTGTTTTCGCAAAAATGGATAGAATTATTAGAAAATACGCCAAATCTCGATTTACGACAGGATGAAGTCGTGGATTTAATCGTTGAAAACAATAGAATTCAAGGCGTTGTAACATCGCTCGGACAACGTTTTTTTGCAAAAGCCGTGATTTTAACCAACGGCACATTTTTGAACGGCATCATCCATGTTGGCGAAAAGCATTTCAGTGGCGGACGAATGGGCGAAAATTCAAGTTTCGGACTCTCGGAGCGCTTACGGACTTTCGGCTTTGAAGTTTCACAACTGAAAACGGGAACACCTGCTCGTGTGGACGGACGAACGATTGATTTTTCAAAACTTATCGAACAACCCGGCGATGAAAATCCCGAAAAATTCTCGTTTTTACAAACACCCAAATTGACTCATCAACGTTCGTGCTATTTAGCCTACACCAGCGAAATCGTCCATGATATCTTGAGAACCGGCTTTGAAAAATCGCCAATGTTTCAAGGGCGAATTCAAGGCGTTGGCCCCAGATATTGCCCGTCTATCGAAGATAAAATCAATCGTTTTGCCGACAAAACTCAACATCAGTTATTTGTTGAACCTCAAGGCTGGACTACGAACGAATTTTATATCAATGGATTTTCATCCTCTCTTCCGGAAGAGGTGCAAATTACCGCTTTGCAGAAAGTTCAAGGTTTTGAGCAAGCAAAAATTTTTCGCCCGGGTTATGCTATTGAATACGATTATTTTCCACCAACACAGTTAAAACCTACGTTGGAAACAAAATTGGTTTCCGGATTGTTTCACGCCGGACAAATCAACGGAACAACCGGTTATGAAGAAGCTGCTGCACAAGGTTTGATGGCAGGCATCAACGCCGTTTTGCAGATTCGTGATAAAGAGGCATTTATTTTGAAACGCAACGAGGCATACATCGGCGTTTTAATTGATGATTTGGTTACAAAAGGAGTTGACGAACCGTATCGCATGTTTACGTCTCGTGCCGAATACCGAATTTTACTACGTCAGGATAATGCCGATCAAAGATTAACTCCGCTCAGTTACAGACTCGGTTTGGCAAGTTCTGAACGCATGAAAAATTTTGGAAAAAAACAAGAATTAACACAAGAATTTCTCGAATATTTGAACCAAACCAAGATTTCTCCCAAAATTATTAACCCGATTTTGGAATCCTGTGAAACAAGCGGTATTTCACAAAAAACAAGCTTAGCACAATTACTTTCTCGCCCTCAAATCAATCTGCAAAGCTTGCAACCCTTTTTAATTTTTGATTTCAGCCAAGCAAGCGAGGAGTTAATTGCTGAAACGCAAGAACAGGCCGAGATTTCAATCAAATACAGCAGTTACATTCAAAAAGAAAAAGAAATTGCTGAAAAGTTATCTAAACACGAAAGTACCATTCTAAAAGACGATTTTGATTATCACAAACTACAGTCCCTATCCTCCGAAGCACGAGAAAAATTATCAAAAATTCGTCCAAGAACCATAGGTCAAGCATCTCGCATTTCAGGGGTTAGTCCTTCGGATATTTCTGTGTTAATCATTTATTTATCCAAGTAACAACTAGTTTTTTAGTTGATCAACTAAAAAACTAGTTGTATAACTAAAAATTTAGTCGTAAGACAAAAAGCACAAAATAGTTCTATATTTTCTTCTGTCAATTCTTTATTTTTTCGTACCTTTGCAAAAAAATATCAAATGAAAAAAACACCCTTCACACAAAATCACATTGATTTGGGAGCAAAAATGGTTGAATTTGCCGGTTACAATATGCCCATGCAGTACACAGGATTAGTTGATGAACACTTGGCAGTACGCAATGCTATAGGCGTGTTTGATGTGTCACACATGGGCGAGTTTTGGGCTAAGGGCCCAAAGGCACTTGAGTTTCTGCAGCGTGTTACGACTAACGATGTGTCTGCACTGGTTGACGGTCAGGTGCAATATACCTGTCTGCCCAACGGAAAAGGCGGAATTGTTGATGATATGCTCGTGTATCGTTTCAAAGCCGATGAGTACTTTATGGTTCCAAACGCCGCAGATATCGACAAAGATTTTGCGTGGATGAGTCTCTTTGCTGAGGAGATGGGCATGGAAATCGGTAAAGATTTTTGTAATGTATCCGACGACTACGCTCAGCTCGCCGTTCAAGGGCCGTCGGCGCTGAAAGCCATGCAAAAATTGACATCGGAAAATGTCATTGATATGAAGTATTACACGTTCAAGGTGCTTGAATTTGCAGGTGTTCCAAATGTTATTTTTTCAATCACAGGTTATACCGGTTCGGGCGGTTGTGAAATTTATTGTCATCCGAAAGATGCGCAAACGATTTGGAACGCTGTTTTCGAGGCTGGTGCTGAGTTTGGTATTAAGCCGGCAGGACTTGGCGCACGTGACACCTTGCGTTTGGAAATGGGATTTTGTTTGTATGGCCATGAAATTGACGACACTATTTCGCCGATCGAAGCCGGCTTGGTTTGGATTACGAAATTTGTTGACAATAAGCCTTTTATCGATCGCGAAAAAATGGAGCAACTCAAAGCCGAAGGCGTAAAACGTAAGCGTCTCGTTGGCTTCGAAATGCTAGATAAAGGTATTCC